>Ga0207888_100082_pt1 | contig 72590 bp, 46 predicted proteins | sample LinPmetageLP43_FD_184055 | JGI IMG/M metagenome (GOLD analysis project Ga0207888, IMG submission 184055) | Marine viral communities from the Pacific Ocean - LP-43 (SPAdes) | ecosystem: Environmental > Aquatic > Marine > Oceanic | place: Pacific Ocean | collected 2010-08-27
GTCAAATTATTTTAGAAAATCTACCGGATAAAGGTGCAAAGTTTACACTCTCTATACCAGCAGAAACATCTCCTAAATTACCAATAGAAAATGAATAAAGCAGAAATCTTGATCATTGATGATGAACCTCAAATAAGAAAGTTGTTGCAAATTAATTTAGAAAGTAATGACTACAAAGTAGTTCAAGCCACTACAGGAAAGGAAGGGATATCATTAGCTGCCAATCATTCTCCTGACTTAATTTTATTGGACATTGGATTGCCTGATAATAGCGGGCATCAGGTACTTTCGGAACTGAGAGAATGGTATAATAAACCCATCATTATGCTATCTGTGCTGGATAAGGAAGAAGATATAGTATCCGCCCTAGACAATGGAGCCACAGATTACCTGACTAAACCCTTCAGAACAGGCGAACTTTTAGCCAGAATCCGTTCTGCTATTCGCATGACACAAAACAGTGAAAATACCACTGCGATACATTGCGGAAACATCGAAATTAATTTAGTGACACGAACTGTTACTAAGCGTGCAGAGATGGTTAAATTAACGGCTACAGAATATAACCTATTGGCTCTTTTTGCTAAGAACGAGGGAAAAGTACTTACACATCAATACATCTTAAAAGTGATTTGGGGCTATAGCTACCAAACAGAAACACAATATTTACGCGTATTTGTAGGCACCCTTCGGAAGAAAATTGAAGATGATGCCAATGATCCAAAACACATCATTACTGAAAGCGGCGTTGGATACCGTTTTCTTTAATCTTTATAAAATCTTTATACCAGCTACCACTTCTTTGATTTAATACATATTCTTTTCGCCTCAACTTTGTATTGTCTAAGAAGCTAAGGTTTTTAAGGGAGTTGAAGACTGTATAGATGTTCATTACAGTTTACTCCTCAAACCCGACTTCTTAATTAAGGGTAGGACACACAGTTTCAACCCTTTTTTAAAAATTCAGTAGGATGGAACAATCAAAGGCAAAGCTGTTTGTCGCTATTTTATTTCAAATGCGAAAGGTGAGCAATTTAACCAACTCCACACTCACCATTCAAGGAGTTGATTCAGAATTGAACAGGTTGATGGGAGAAGTCCTTGCAAGCGAGGAAGAACTTGATTTTTCGGGTAAACTTGTTCCCCTTCAAAAGTATGTGACGACTACCCGGCAAAACCTGAAGGTTTTTGAAGAACTCAACACCCTACTCCTTCAACTTCAAATGCTTCTACAACAATTTGGCACTAACCTGAATCCACATGTATAAGACAATTATCAAACAAATCTCGAGCCTTCTGATTATTCTTGGAGGTGTTATGCTTGTCCCATGTCTGGTAGCTATCCTTTACAAAGAATGGTACTCCTTATTAGGGTTTGCCACTTCGGGAATTTTAACTTCCGGTCTGGGATATGTTGTGTATAAGCTCCTGAGTAAGGCGCAAGAACCTAAATACCAGCAGTCGCTTATTATCGCGGCGCTGGGTTGGCTAAGCATTATCATTATGGGTGCGATACCCTATTTTGTGATTGCACACATCACCCCTCTTGAAGTTATGACTGAATTTATACCTGCAGGAGCTTCGTATTCCGAGTCGAGTATTCTCAATTTTAAAAACATCCTGCACTGTATTTTTGAAAGCACCAGCGCTTTTACCACTACCGGATTAACAATGGCATATCACGAGCCTTCGGTAGGTAAAGCCATCCTTTTTTACCGATGCTTTTCACAATGGGTGGGCGGTGCCGGTTTTATTGTAATGGCTTTGGCTGTGTTTAAACACATTCCCGGGCAGTCTGCTATTTTGCTCTATGGGTCTGAAGCCAGCGGAACCAAGCTAAAAACAAACGTAATCGAGACGGCACGCTCTATATGGAAGGTCTATTTCATCATTACGATACTCATGTTTTTTTATATTGCCATTGGGACCTATTTTATTTTGCCCGATTATCCGTTAGCTGAAAATCTTTTTGATGCCATCAATCATGCCATGGCCGGGCAATCTACCGGCGGGTTCAGTACGCTTGATGACAGTATAGCGGGTTATCATTCTCAGCAAATGGAAATGCTCTTTTTACTTCCGATGTTACTGGGCGGACTTTCTATTCCTTTTCTATACCGCTTTATTATTCTGAAAAAATTCAGTGAAGTCTGGAACGATATTCAAACACGGGCGATACTAATCGCTTCCGTAGTTGGCGGTATTGTATTGTCGTTGTTACTGATGCAGTCCGGTACCGTTCTGGAACCTTTTAGAGAAGGTATTTTTCAATTCATTAGCGCACTGTCTACAACCGGATGGCAAACTTCAGCAATAGGTGACTGGAGTGATCTTTCAATCCTCTTTATCGTTGCTGCGGCAATGCTTATAGGAGGTTCTGCGGGAGGAACTGTGGGAGGTATTAAAATCATTAGGGCTTTGTTATTACAAAAAGGGCTACGCTGGCACATCAACAAGATTTTTCTTTCTGAAAATACCATTAAGAGCGTCAAATTCAACAACCGCTATATGATGCCTGCGGAAATGAATGAAGAATTAGCCCGGTCCGGAATATTTACGTTAATCTATTTGCTGTTCGTTTTTGCTTCAACCATGCTTACCGTGTACTACATGAGTGATGATTTTTCACTGGCTGATGCCCTATTTGAAGCGGCATCTGCACAGGGAACGGTAGGTCTTTCTTCCGGGATATCAGACCCTTCAATGTCGCCGATTTTAGAGACGGTATACATCCTGCAAATGTGGGCCGGCCGAATTGAAATTATACCGGTGCTGGTGCTGGTACGCTTATTCTTTTACGGAACCAAAGCACGAAAACTATAATCTTAATCTTAAAAATACTGTTATGCATATTATCATCGTAGGTTCTGGCAGAACCGGAAAACACATTATTGAAGCCGCCCTAAATGACCGTCAGGATGTTTATGTAATTGAAAAAGATAAAGAAGCCGCCAACTGGGTAGCTACTAATTTTGACTGTGTGGTTATTCACGGAGATGCCACACGGTGCGAAATACTAAAAGAAGCTAAGGCTGAACAAGCAGATGCGATTATTGTAACGACTCACGATGATGCCGTAAATGCACTGGTTATACTTCTTGCAAAAGATATGGGGATTAAACGCCTGGTGAGCTCTGTTAACAATGACGATCTTTTGCCGGTTTTTGAACAGCTTGGTATTGACACCGTTGAGAGTCCGCATCGTTTAAATGGAAGGTATTTGTACAGAGCGGTACAAGGACCTAATGTAAAAGAATTTCTGGATTTAGGAGATGGCTTTGAACTCTTGGAAATTATCGTTGAGCATCAGTCTTCCATAGCAAACAAATTAATCAAAGACCTCAATAAAGAGAAAATCTTACCGGCAGATACCCTGATTAACCTGATTAAAAGAAATAATCAAATCATTATTCCGGAAGGGGATACCCGCATTTTTGTGAATGATATAGTAGTGGTTTTATCACGCAAAAATCAAATCTCTTCGATATCAAAGGTGTTTGGAGCAGCCATTCATTCAAAATAGACAACTTCATACTCCCTAAAATGACTCAGGAATTTCAGATTTATTATTACCTCACAAGTTTAATCTCTATAAATCAATAAGATATTTATTAATGAAAGAAAATAATTACATACGTTTTGATGTTTATACTTAAAGCCTGAAAATACGGGTGTTCCCAGATTGGTTCAAATCCCGCCCAGAAAGAAAGATTTTTTTCGAGCTGATAAAAATAAGCTTTCTGAAAGGATTTCGACAAGCTCAATCTGACACGAGAATACTTTTATATACTTATGATTTTCAATCGCAGCTTATTTTACAGCGGTTTTAACGCGTAAAAAGGCTCTTCCAGAAATTGAGAGGCTTTTTTTTTGGTGTTTCGATAGCTTTTCTTGATAATCTTATCTCAGTGTTTCAAGGCACTCTCAATACCGGTTTAAGCCCAGGTCAGGTAATGTATACTTACCCGAAGACAAACGTAAGTCTTCAATAGCTTTCTTTATTTTAGTTAGTAAATTCCCTAAATAAGAAATCGCTTTTTTAAATAACTCAACATATCATTTGTTGAATCACAAAATGTGGAGGAGAAATCCCCGCACATATTAAGAAGTCAAAACAGCTGGAAAAGAAACTTAGTTGAGCTTCCACCAGTCAAAATAAAACAAATCTTTTTTGCCTTTAAAGACAAAATAGACATCATGAACCCCTTTGATATTTGTATTTACCGGTGCTGTAAAGGTACTCCAGATTCCTTCTTCCCTAGTGGTATCGACTTCCACAGTTGCGATCAGGGACCCATCTATCTCATCGGCATGTATTTCGATATTACCTCCGTAAATGGGAGAAATATTAACTTCAACTGATTTTGCTCCATTTGCAAAATCAACTCCTTTTACTGCTATATAATCGCCATTGTTGATTTCACTTACAAACCGATGATCAGCGATCTTTTGACCTCTGTCCCAGTCAAAATCTCCTTCCCATTCGGTTTCAAAACGGGTTTTTACACCTTCACTCCAGGCCATGGTTTCTGCTTCCACGCGTTGAAAAGGATTAAGGATTCCTACCTGTTGTGGGCCTTCTACGGAAAAATACTCCCTGTTTTTGATGCTCCCATCGGGATTGTATTCCATTAAATCCATATCCACAGAACGGCGTTCGTAAAATTTGGGAGTTCTTTGTTTAAGGAGATCATAACTATGACCGAAAACATAAGATTTCCCTCTAAATTCAATTATACCCGGATGATTACCACGCGTTTTCTCCGATGCGTCTATGATCATTCCTTTATAATCCCAGGGCCCTGTGGGTGAATCACTCATAGCATAACCTATTCCTTCCGGGCAACAGCTAGAAGCATAGGCCATATAATACGTATTCTTTCGTTTCCAAACCCATGGTCCTTCCTGATAATTCTGAGGTGTTGTAGGTTCTTGCATGATTGCTCCGGAATATGAAATCATATCCTCGTTAAGTTTCACATAATAGATTTTTGGGTTTCCCCAATACATATACGCCTGCCCGTCATCATCAATGAGGATGGTAGGATCTATATCGTGGTTGCTATTTTTGATCAGAGGCTTGCCCAAAGGATCTTTAAAAGGTCCATACGGACTATCTGCGACCAAAACCCCAATACCCACTCCTCCAGGCATAGGGCAATACAGGTAAAACTTCCCGTTGCGTTCTATACACTGCACGGCCCAGGCTCCATTCTCGTAAGGCACCCAGTCAAAATCATCAAGTGAAGCGACTGCACCGTGATCGGTCCAGTTTACCATATCAGTGGAAGAATACAATAACCAGTCTTTCATTTTAAATCCCATAGCATCATCTTCATCGTGACTGGTGTATAAAAACACCGTGTCTTTATAAACCAGAGGCGCCGGGTCTGCGGTATATTTCGTCTGAATAACAGGACGTTGTGGCACGATATGCTGTGCACCCATAGGCCCATGAAGTATAAGTGCGGTTAAAAAAATTAGTGTTGTAAAAACCTCTGTGCTCCTCATCGTTTCTTTATTTTTTTTAAAGCTTAGAATGACTAATTACTTTCCGAATCAAAATGTTAGGATCGAATGCATTCCGTTAATTCTTAATTAATGTATTAAAAACACTTAATTTTTCAAATATAATAAATTAATGCAATCGATTTCGTAAATATGATTTAAACTGGCCTAAACAGAATTAGAAAAGGCTTTAAAAAGGTGCTCCATATTAATATCGGGTTTGTCGTATTAAAAGCTGTTGGGGGGACTTGCATGCGCGCCTGAAAATTTCCACATCAAACTTTTTATTCACTGCTTTTTACCCATTACGGTTACCGTACAGGCGCAGAACACCAAAATAAATAGCTTGAAAAATAAATTGGTATATAATATTGATTCTATTTTTAAAATTGAATAATTCCATAATAAACATCGGGTAGACATTTAGTTTAAGGAATTTAATATATCTTCTTTTTGTCAGTTTAGAAGGCGTAAACAAGGATTTGTGATGATGAATCCAGGTCTACTTTGTAGACTCCGATTTCATTTTCTATGTTAGGGTAAAAGGATTAGTTTTCAAGCCAATAAGATCACTACGATTCTAAATCTTCTTTACGTTTAAGGATATAATGATAGGTATTGCTTCCCTTATAAGTCGTTATGTAACTGTCTAAATATTCATAGCCGTTTTTATCCATAAAATTCAAGGCATCAATCATAGAATTAAACAAAAGACGTTCTCCATTTTCATCTTTTATTTTGGTGTTTTGGTTACCCATTAAATTGCCCTCCTGACCAAACTGAATTTCAATGTTCATTTTTTACTCATCGTTCTCGGGGTACCTTCGATTTCGATATACTTAATATCAATATCTGCTATGGGTTTATCATTTACGGTTTGCGCGTGCCCCTCTAACGTGATGATCATGAATACAAGTGCCATCAATCCAAATTTCTTCATTTTAAGGTATGTTTAAACGTTAAAATAGATTTGCTAAAAAACCATCAAATACAATACCATGCTTCTGATTTTCGCTACCTAAAGCATATCGTATCAACTTCTAACTAATGAGAATATGGATTGACGCACCAGAACTACGTGTTGATGAACTACATCAAATTGGTTATTTTCATTTCGAATCTTTACCAACGTATTATCCTAAATATAGCGTCTTACCGAATTGGGTTCCCCTGATAAAACTCCAGCACTTTATCGCGCAAAAGATACGTGTAGTGGGTATTGGTTAAATTGATTCGGGCGTTATCCAGGCGGTTTTTACTGGTGATGTATTCTACACTGGTAGCCACACCCAGGTTGAAGCGCGCCTCATTGATGGCAAATGATTTTTCATAAGCTGCAACCTGCTCTTGCAGCAACTCATAGTTGGTCGCCGCAGCATCCCAATCGTTATACGCCTGTGCGATGTTTTGTTTCAGCGCACGTTTGGTTTCAGCCAGAGCAACCTCAGCCCGACTCTGCTCAACCTTTTGTAGTTGTACATTGTTCTTTGCCCGAAACCCGTTAAACAACGGGATGCTCACCGATACTCCTACTGTAGAATTGAGGTTGTTATTTAACTGATCGGTATACGAGATGCCGCGAGATTCAAACTGCGTTTCTTCTGTAAACACACTATAATCTGTTCCCGAAATGCTTACAAAATCGGCCGTCTCAATAAGTTGATTTCCCGTTTCTTCAAACAAACGGGCGGCGCTGGAGTAGTTGGTATTCAGGTTGGCAAACAGGCTGATCTCGGGGATGTATTGCGAGCGTGCAACCGCAACTCCTTTGACCGTAGCCTCAAGCCTTAGTTCACGAGCCTTTATAGCTGCAAGACTTTGCAGGGCCTGCTCGTAGATGCCAACGGCAGACAGTTGCTGGTTTTCAAATTCAGTTATCAGAACCAGATTTTCTGCTTCAATTTCCGCATTGGTATTCAGTAGAAACTTCAGGTCTTCAAGGGCGTTGTTCAGACTGTTGGCGGCATCGGTTATGGCATTTTGATCTGTGGTCAGTTGTCCCTGCAAATCGTAAAAATCAGAAGGATTGCCGGCCTCTTCTTCGTTGAGTTTCTCAAGACGTTTTAACTGTTCCTGAGTTGTAAGCAAACGGGTTTCCGCCAGTTTTACGAGTTCGCGGGCGTTTAAAACCTGCAGAAAACTCAACGTAACATCAAGCATCCGGTTTTGGCGGGCTTCTTCCACTTCCATCCCGGCAGCAGCTTTATTGAGGCTGCTTTGTTTGAGACTGTTAAGCAGTCTAAACCCGTTAAAAACCGTGGCACTAAGGCTAAGTCCGGCATTTGAAAAATTGAGCTGTTCGGTCACATAGGCATTGGTAAACGGGTCAATGCTTCGGCCATTACTCACCCCATAATTATAATCGGCATTGACCCGGGGTAAAAGCGCGTTTCGGTTTTGTTTATACTGAATGTTTTCGCCCTGCGCATTGAGCTCCGCGCGTTGAACCGAAAAGTTTTGGTCTAAAGCGATCTCGATACAATCTTCCAGTGTAAGCGTGGCTTGTGTTTCTTGTGCCTGCAAGTTACAGATCATAAATAAGCAGGCCGTCAACAGGCCTGTGAATGGATTTTTCATAATGCTTTTGATTGATGATGAATGAATACAATTTTAAAAGCGCCCAGGTTGATGATTTCTTTGAGTGGGCGCTTTTTTGGATTTTAGTTTGACGTCTGATGCTGTTTGCTTCCGTCGAGCAGGTGAATGATGCGATTGCCATACGCCGCATTAGACTCGGAGTGTGTTGCCTGAATAATGGTTACCCCTTCCTGATTTAATTCTCTAAAGAGTTCCATAATTTCTTCGCCTTGTTTCGAATTGAGGTTTCCGGTAGGTTCGTCTGCCAGAAGGAGTTTAGGCTTAGCGATCAATGCCCGTGCAATGCCCACCAGTTGTTGCTGCCCGCCACTCAATTGCGCCGGAAACAAATCTTTTTTCCCTACGATATTGAAGCGGTCCAGCATATCTGCAACCAGCGCCTTTCGTTCTGAAGACTTGCTATTCTTGTACAAAAGCGGGGTTTCGATGTTTTCATAAACGGTTAACTCATCGATCAAATGATAGGCCTGAAATACAAAACCGATGTATTCTTTATAGAGTTTTGCACGTTGCTTTTCTTTTAAACTGTGTACAGGCTCCTCATTAAAAATGTACTCGCCTTCCTGAAATTCGTCGAGCATCCCGATGACGTTAAGCAAGGTCGATTTCCCTGATCCCGAAGGTCCCATTATGGAGATAAACTCGCCTTCTTTCACATCAAGGCTGATGTCATTTAGTAAAAAGACGCGTTTCCCGCCTTGTTTGACCCATTTGTAAATATGATTGAGTTGTAAGAGCATGGTTTATTTTTATTGTTATTATTATTGTTATTGCCACTAATTCCTCTTGGGGATTGGGACGCTTATTCAGTTCGTAATGATTTTACGGGGTTTACCCATGCAGCTTTGATGGCTTGAAAACTAACGGTAAGCATCGTTATAATCAAAAGCACCGCAGCTGTACCGATAAATATCCACCATTCTATGGCTACCCTATAGGTATAATCCTGTAACCAGTCTTGCATGATGTAGTAGGCCATGGGAGATGCTATAAGCAATGAAATGACTACCAACTTCAATAAGTCACTTGCTAAAAGCCTGGCCACATGTTGTGCACTGGCTCCCAAAACTTTTCTGACCCCCATTTCTTTAGCGCGATTTTCAGCCATATTTGCTGCCAAGCCAAAAAGACCCAAACATGAGATAAAAATAGCAAGTCCTGCAAATAAAAAAGAAAGTGATGCCATTTGCTTTTCATCAGCAAATTTTTTGGCGTACGATTTATCCACAAATTCATATACAAATGGGTATGCAGGGTTGTATTTTTTAAATACCTGCTCAATGAGTCCCAGATTCTTTTGTGTGGTGTTGTTGGGGTTTAAACGCAAAAGCGTATTGTAATTGTAGTTTTTATAGCCCATAACGATCATAGGTTTTACTTCCTCGTAAGGCGAACCTATTATGAAGTCTTCAAAAACACCCGCTATAGTCAGTGTCAGGTCCTTCCTCTTAATGGTTTTTCCTATAGGATCTGTAATTCCTGTCTTTTTCAGTGCCTGCTCGTTAATCAGAATCGAGGTACTATCACGTGGAAATTGAGCAAGGTTGATATCCCGGCCGGCAATCAGGTTCAAGCCCATGGTTTGCACAAAATCGCCACTGGTTCTATAAAGCGAAAAGCTTAAGTCTTCGTCCTCTTCAGACTTCCCGTTCCAGCTAAAACCAGAACCGGTACTGGCTTCTGAGGTAACACCAAAAGCGGTTTTACTCATCGCCTCAATAGCTCCATTTTTAAGAAGTTCGTTTTTGATCAATTCAAAGTTTTTATCAATATCCCCTTCTAAAGGTATCTCGATCAAGTGGTTTATATCATAACCTGTATCGCGATTTTGAACAAAATTAATCTGATTGTAAATAACCACCGTGCTAATGGTAAGTACGATCCCCACTGAAAACTGGGTTACTACTAATACTTTACGGGAATTGAAAACACACCCTCGTTTTTTAAAGTTTCCTTTAAAAGCTTTTATAGGCGAAAACCCAGAAAGTAAAAAGGCCGGATAGCTTCCGGCTAACAAACCGGTTATTAAAATAAAGACTCCTAAGCCTAACCAAAGCCAAGGGCTCAACCAGTTTATAAATACTGAACTGCCAATAAGTTGGTTGAAAGCAGGCAATACTACAATCGTGATGAGAACAGCTAAAACTCCTGCTATGCTGGCCAAAAGAACAGACTCAGCAATAAACTGAAGCATTAAACTTGATCTTCCTGCCCCTATTACTTTTCGCACCCCTACTTCTCCTGCCCGTTTGCGACTCTGAGCCGTGCTTAAATTCATAAAATTAATACACGCAATTACCAGGATTAGGATACCTATTAGTCCTACCAAGCGTACGGTTTCAATACGTCCACCAGCGACTTTTCCATTTTCGAAGCGAGAATACAAATGCCATTTTTTAATAGGATGCAAAAAGATTTCTGTCTCAGATTCAGCATTGTATTTTTTTATTTCTTCTTTAATCTTGTGATTAAATTCATCAACAGCAGTATTGGGTTTGAGCTGCACATAGGTATAAAAGGTATTCGTACTCCAGGAATTATTATTACTGTATAGATTTTCATTCGCTTTTAAAGAAACCAGGTAGTCAAAATCAAAATCAGTATTAGCCGGTAAATTTTCTAAAACTCCGGTTATTTGATAGGTATCTTCATTATCAATTTTTACCATTTTGTTTATTACATCAGCTGTACCAAATAATTTTATAGCGAGCTCTTCTGTAATTACAACGGTGTTGACCGCGTCGAGGGCATGGGCAGAATCTCCTTGCAACAGCGGAAAGCTGAACATACTCAAGAAGGCATTGTCCACATCATTCCCCTTAGCCTTAATGTGCGTATTTCCTGTACTAAACAATCGGTCTTTACTCCAATAGATACGTGAGCTTTGCGCTACTTCAGGAAAGTCTTTTTCCAAAGCAGCCCCTAAAGGTCCTGATGTGACATCCCAAGTGTAAATTTCACCAGGTCCTGTACTTCTGTTGTAGACTTTAAACAAAGAATCTTCATGGGTATGAAAACGTTCAAAACCCATCTGGTACTGTACCCAGGCTGCAATGAGCAGTACTGCGGTCATCCCAATGGTCAAACCTGACAAATTAATGATTGTAAATGCCTTATTTTTAAGCAGATTTCGCCAGGCGATTTTGATATAGTTTCTAAGCATAATTTCTATCTTTTAGTTCCCCTTGGGGAATGTTTGAGGGACAATGGGGGTTATTATTCAGTTCGTAATGATTTTACCGGGTTTGCAAGTGCGGCTTTAATCGCCTGAAAGCTGACCGTTAAAATCGCAAGTGCCATAGCCCCCGTACCAGCGCCTAAAAAGACCCACCAGTGTATGGTGGTTTTATAATTAAAGTCCTGAAGCCACAGATGCATAAAATACCAGGCTAGCGGCGATGCGATGAGAATAGCCAAAAGTATTAATTTCAAAAAATCAAAAGAGAGCAGGGTGGTAAGCTGTATCACAGATGCTCCCAAAACCTTACGCACGCCCAGTTCTTTGACCCGCTGCTGCGCGCTAAAGGTTGCCAGCGCAAAAAGTCCGAGTCCCGCGATTAACATCGCGAGGATGATAAAGAGATTAAAAACCTGTGACAGCCGCTCTTCTGAGCGAAACATCGCGTCAAAAGCATCATCCAGAAACTGATATTCAAACGGAGTAGCAGAATCGTATTGGGTATAAATGGCTTCTATTTGAGACAGCAATTGGGATACGTCGCTATCCGGCTGAAAATGCACAAACAGACAGCCTCCGCTTTTACCCAGAATGTTTGTGGTTGCCTGGGTTTTTGAATTCACAAACAAGGCCAACGCATTTATAGGAGCGTCCAGGTTTTCAAAATGAAAATCTTTAACTACTCCAATAATTTCCCTTTTGCTGTTTCCGAAAAGCAGGCTTTCTCCTATAGGATTAGATCCCAGTTTAAATTTGCTGATGGCCGCTTCGTTAATGACTACCTGTTCGCTTTTAGAATAATAATGTTCGTCTTCGGGTTTTAGTTCCCAGTTTACGTCCAGGGTTTGAAAGAAGTCGTCATCTACTGCAAAAATAGGCAGGCCTATAGCATCAGGCATGTGTTCGGAAGAAACAAAAAACATATTGTAGCCCTTGTAAATAGGATATTGAGTTACTGCCGTGTTGGTTACCTGCGAAAGCTTTTCGATCTCATTTCTAAAAGGCGTGCTATTGGTACCCATTGTTTTCTGCAGTGGTAACATCACGACGTCAGAACGATTTAGACCGGTATCAACACCCCGCACAAAATCAAGCTGCTGATGAATGATAATCCCACTCACTAAAAGGGCTATCGCGATCACAAATTGCACAGTGGTACATACCTTACGCAAACGCACCCCTCCCATTTTTGAAGCACGACTGCTTCTCAGGTTTTCAACCGGATTGAATGCTGACATCACCAGTGCTGGATAAAAACCGGTTGCCAGAATGGTAAAGACCAGCAAACCGGCGAGTATGCTTAAAAAGGTAGGATTGAGAAAAAAGACAGCATCAATCTCAATACCCAGAATACCAAAAAACCAGGGTTTTAGAACCACACTAAGCACTACCGAAACCACAAACGCAAGCAGTACATAAAGCGTGGATTCTATATAAAACTGAAAAGCAACACTTTTTCTGCTCGCACCATTTACTTTACGCACGCCGATTTCCTTAGATCGCAAGCTCGCTCGTGCTGTTGATAAGCTCAGATAATTTACTAATGCCAATATTAAAATGAGCACCGCTATTAACGGAAAAATACTGATGTATCGGGTATTTGAAGCATCTCTTCCGTTTAAATGTTTATCAGTAAGTAAACTCAGACTATACACATCAGTAGCATCTGCATTACCTTGAGTACTTAATTCCTGCATGGTTTTTTCCACCGTCTTCACATCGGATGCGTTTTTCAGTTTTAAGTAGGTTGGAAACGAACCTAATCTGAAGGCTTCGGAATCAAAATCACGCTTATAGTCATTCATGGTAGGCATACTGCTTAACGATGCCACAAAGTCGGGGTGAATACTGGAATTGCTGGGTGTATTTTCCATAACTCCGGTTACCGTAAATAGATAGGTACTATCCTTCCGCACCGATATCGACTCCCCTATCGGGTTTTGATTTCCGAAATACTTTTTAGCCATATCCTGGCTAAGCACCAGAGAATAAGGCTTGGTTAAAGCTTCTGTTTTGCTGCCTTTGAGCAGTTTAAAAGAAAAGAAATCAAAAAAATTAGCATCAGCATAGCTGAAATCCTTTTCAGAAAACCGGGTACCTGGTTGTTGCGTATTGGTCAGGATTACCGGTTTATACTCATCTTTTAAACGCAGGCTGGAGAAAACTGAAGGACTCGCATTTTCGATGAGTGCCCCAACGGTTGCATTCATCGCATTCATATAGATCGTATCGCCGCCCATATTTACCTGAGCCTCTACAGTATACATACGATCAGAATCAGCGTGAAAGCTATCATAGCTACGCTCGTGTGCCACATAAAACAGAATAAGCGTGCACGCAGTAAGCCCAATTGCCAGGCCACCAATGGTAATAATACCGGAGAGCTTATTCTTAAGCAGATTCCGCCACGCGATTTTGATATAGTTTCTAAGCATAATTTCTATCTTTTTTCCCCTTGGGGGAAATGTCCGAAGGACAATGGGGATTATTACTCCGTTCGTAATGATTCTACCGGGTTTCTTAGGGCTGTTCTTAAGGTTTTAAAACTCATTATTGCCAGAGCGAGCACGACCATTCCTATTCCGCTTAGGGCAAAAACCCACCAGCTCATTTCGGTTTTGTAGGCATAATCCTGAAGCCAATTGTGTAATCCCCACCAGGCCAAAGGCATGGCAATGAGATAGGCTAAAAGCACCAGCTTCAAAAAATCTCTACACAACAATAGGTTGAGTTGTACCAGAGATGCTCCCAAAACCTTACGAATGCCTATTTCTTTGGCGCGGCGTTCGGTGGTATGAATAACCAATCCCAGAAGCCCCAGGCAGCTAATCAATACCGACAATCCGGTAGCCCAGTTGAGCAGGCTTGCAATGCGTTGCTCCTGCTAGTAAAAGTTGGCAATCGTCTGATCTAAAAAAGTTATTTTAAAATCTTCACCCGGATATATATTTTTGTAAACCTGCTCAATTTCAGCTAGTGTTCCGCTCCAGCCGGAGGCTTTATCACCCAACACTAAATGCACAGTTCTGAAATTTGTACGGCGTTCTCTACCGGTATCTCCCGTAAGGACTAAGGGTACAATTCCGGTCTTAAGTGAGCGTTGCTTAAAATCCTTCATTACTCCTACTATCAGTCGTTTATTACTGTTCAGCTCAATATACTTTCCTACGATATCTTCGGGATTGTGAAAACCAAAAGCCTGCATTCCGGTTTCATTGATGATATATTCTTCGATAGTATCGTTGAGTGGTTTTCTTCCCGCCAAAATATCGATGTTATAAACATCCAAATAATCGCCATCGCCGTTGAGAACCTGAAGCTCCTGAATGACTTCCTGATTTTTGGTTTTGTAAATTCCCATTCGGGTAGCCATATTGTGAGATGCCGGAGGCATTCCCCCTAAACTAATCCTGGATATCCCTGGTAAATTCCTGATTTCCTGTTCTAAAACGAAGCGTTTATCGACCTTCTGATCTTCCCACGGAGTTTGAAGGTATACAACAGCATCTGTTCTAAAACCCAAATCACTATGCATCATAAAGTATATTTGTTTGCTCACCAGCAGGGTGACAATCACAAAAACCTGAGCAATTACAAATTGCGAAACGGTTAATACCTTGCGCAGAGAACTTTTATTTTCAGATCGTATAAGCTCGCCCTTAAGTGCTCGAGATGGCTTAAATCGAGACAAAACAAGTCCTGGATAAAAACCGGATAAGAACGTGAGGATCGTAATAAGTCCAAGCACCAGACCGGTAAACCAAGGACTTGCCATAAGCGTAGCATCAACCCCTTTAGGGATGAAGTCATCAAATACCTTTAAAGCGAAGATTGATAAAATAACCGAAGACAGCGCTGCAAGTAAGGTTAGCAAAAAGGTTTCTCCCAGAAACTGAACAATCAACTGTCTTTTTGAACTTCCCAAGGTCTTACGAATACCTATTTCTTTTGCGCGCTGCGTCGCCTGAGCTGTGTTGAGGTTGATGAAATTGATACTTCCTAAAAGCAGCAAAAAGATTGCTATAAAAATAAGGCTGATCAATATATTCTTATTCGCTTCAGGCCGTGAATAATCGTAAACACCATACTCCTGATCAAAGTGTAAATCTGCAAGTGGCTGCAGATTAAATGTGCGCTTATTATTATATTTTATCATATCAGCATCTACGTGCTGCTCACTTAATGCTACTAACTGACTCTTTATTTGTGCTGCTGTACTATGCTCAGAAATCTTGATATAAAGTTGCGAGGCATTATTGGTCATCCCCCAGCTATCATTTAGAATCTGATCTTTACTTCCCGTTTGCTTTGCGGTTGCTAAAGAGACAAACTCATCAAAGAAGAAATCAGAGCGCTTGTCAAAATCTTCAACTATACCGGAAACCACAGCCTGAATATCAGCATTATACTCAATAGTCTGCCCCATTACTGCTGTTAAGGGTAGATTAGGAAAATATTCTAAAGCACGTTTACGGGTAAGCACCACCTGATTGGGTTTCTGTAGTGCAGTTTCTTTAGAACCGGCAATCCACTTGTATTGAAAGAGATCAAAATAACTCGCCTGAGTGAGTATGATTTTCTCCGGATCTTTAAAAATCTGTTCGCTGGAAGCAGCCTTACTTTCACTGATCCACCAATTAAAAAAATAAGCCGATTGCTCAATTCCGGTTAATTCTTCACGTACTGCAAGTCGCATAGGTGGCGCTACTCCACCGTTTTTCATATCACCCTGAGGGGTTTCAAAATCGGTCACAACGCGATACATACGATCCCCACCCTGGTGAAAGGTGTCAAACGTAAACTCATAATACACCATCAACCCAATCACAAAAGCAGCGCTTAAACCAATAGCAAGACTGATGATATTTATGGCTGAAAAAAGCTTGTTGTTCCAGATATTCCGCCAGGCGATTTTGATATAATTTCTAATCACAATTTTAGTTTTTAGTTTGCTACTTCTCTCCCTTTGGGAGACCTGCCTGCCGGTAAAGGTAGGGATGCCCAAAGGGCAGAGAGGGCTATTCTGTTCGTAACGATTCTACCGGATTCTTCAGCGCTGCCCGTATGGTTCTGAAACTTATGGTTACCAGTGAGATGAGTAATGCAGCCACACCGGCAGCTATAAACACCCAAATGCTTAACCTAATGTGATTGGCATAATCCTGAAGCCAGTTATAGGCCAGCCACCAGGCTACCGGTGCGGCAATAGCAAAACTGATGCCTACCAGTTTTAAAAAGTCTATAGAAAGCAACCAGGTTATGCGGGTAACACTCGCCCCCACCACTTTACGAACCCCTATTTCTTTACGCCGCTGTGCCACGATAAGCAATGAGATCGCAAACAACCCGATACAACTCAATAAGATCGCCAGTATAGAACCACTGGTAATCATCGTTGACATTTTTTGTTCAGCTTTAAAGGTGCGGTCTATATTCTCGTCTAAAAACGAACCTAAAAAGTTGGCGTTAGGTTCTATGTCTTTCCATATAACTTCCAGAAGAGCCAGTGCGCTGGCGGCTTTATTGGGAGCTGTTTTTATAAAGGCATAATATTTATTAGAATCGGGTTCGAGAAAAACAGTAAGTGGCTCTACCGCATTATCTAATTTTTGAAAATTATAATCTTTTAAAACACCCAGGACATGATACACCGTACTATCTCCCAGAATCAGACGTGCTTCTAACGGGTTCTCTTCCTGTAATTGTGCTGCCATACGCTCATTAATCAAAACCCCCAGGCTATCTGTCGCAAACGAGCGGTCAAAACTCCTTCCTGCAAGGAGTTTGAGGTCTAAAGTTTCCGGGTAATCATAACCCACGGTAAGCATATGCGTGCTGACGCCCCTTCCTTTATAATCAAATCCTAGCTCACTGGTCATCTGCCCTCCATCTTTGCCCAATCCCAGTATATTGTCTGCTGAAGTAATACTTACTATCTCTGTATGATTCTCCAGTTTATTCCGTAAAAGTTTAACCGCCTGCGCACCCACAAGTTTTCCGTTAAGCGGTAGTGAAATCACCTGTTCTTTATTGAAGCCCAGGTTTTTATTGCGCATAAAATCAATCTGTTGCCAAAGTACAAAGGTGCCACTGATTAACACAATGGCAATACCAAACTGCACCACCATAAGAAAATCGCGCACCCGATTTTTGCGGGTAAGGTTCAACTTCCCTTTTAAAGCCTGAAGGGTTCCCAATTTAGAAAGTAGTAAAGCAGGATAGCCCCCGGCGATAAGGGTGATTAAAACAAGGGCCGCTACAAAGCCCACAACCATATCAACTGAAACAATAGCTTCAAAACTCGCTCGAGTTGAAAAAAGCGTCCTGAATGGATCGACAAGCAGAAAAGCGAGTATACCCCCTAAAATTGCTGCAACCACAAAAACCAAAATGCTTTCACCCCAAAACTGAAAAAACAATTGGGCTTTACCTGCACCCAAGGTCTTGCGCATCCCAATTTCACGTAAGCGCTGCGTACTTTTGGCTATACTCATATTGATAAAATTCACACAAGCTATAAACAGAATGAGAAAACCAACACCTAAAACCAAATAAGGCATGCTCTTTTCTACCCGGGCTATCCCTGCATCAAAATTGGCATAGGCCACATCTTCAATAGGAAGAAGCCGTATTTGTCTGTAATTTCCCTGTGCATCAGGCTTTGCCCCGTCCCGTTTTAGCGATTCTATTTCATCTTCATAATGCAACTGTGAAAATCCTACCGTTGCCTTTTCAAATTGTGCCGCAGTCATCCCTTGAGCAAGTTGCATATACACCTCATGATTGTTGCTGCTCCAATTGTCTTTTATATCGGCGTATGAATAGGATGCTTGATTGCTAAAATCTAAGGCCAAATCAAACTTAAGGCTGCTCTGCTCTGGGAAATCTTCGGTAATGGCAGCGACGGTAAAAGGCTTTTCTTCCCCTTCGGTAATGACGCGTATGGTTTTTCCTAAAGGATCTTGGGTGCCAAAAATGCGATTTGCAGCATGCACTGTTAGGGTCACGGTACTTTTATCTGATGTAGGCTTGTCCTTATTGCCTTCAATAACCGGGAAACTGAACATGGAAAAGAAATCAGGATCCACGTAAGCAGCATTCATACGCAGCTCTTTATCGCCAAAAATCACCAGCACCCCTTTGCCGTTATACCTCGCTATTTGCCTAACACCGGGGACCTCCTCCTTTAATGCTGGTGTAAACGGCACCGCTTGAGGCTCATTAGCTTCTATACCTTCTGGCGTTTGTTCGGTATAGTAGATTTGATATAGAGACGCTCTATTTTTATGGAAACTGTCGTACGAAAGTTCGAAAAAAGCATACATACCTAAAAGTACAGCCACCGCAAAGGCCGTACTCAACCCCACAATATTGAGCAATGTAAACGTTTTGTCCTTCCACAGGTTTCTAAAAGCGATTTTGATATAATTTCTGAGCATAGCTGATTGATTTTGATTGATGAGTTATTCGGTCCGTAAGGATTTTACAGGGTTTTGTAATGCGGCTTTGATCGCCTGAAAGCTTACGGTAACAAAGGCTATGAGTACAGCTGCCAGCCCAGCAAGTCCAAAAATCCACCAATGTATAGAGGTGCGGTAATTAAAATTTTGCAACCACTCACTCATAATCCAATATGCAAAAGGGGATGCCAGCACAAAGGCAATACCTACCAGTTTTAAAAAGTCTTTGGAAAGCAGTGCCGTGACCCCGGCAACACTCGCGCCTAGTACTTTACGTACACCGATTTCTTTGGTGCGTTGCTCTGCCATAAAAGCCGCCAGGCCAAATAATCCCAAACAGGCAATGAAGATGGCCAAAACCGAGAAAAGTGTCGCGGTACGAGCCGTACGCTCTTCTGAAGCATACAATTGCGCCACATGCTTGTCTACAAAGGCATAATCAAAAGCGGTGTTGGGTAAATTCTCGTTAAAGACTAGCTCCAGACCTTTGATCAATTGCTGCAGATTCTGAGTATTGTATCGTATCAACAAGGTGCGTATGCCTTCCGGAGCGTCATTGGCTTTATAATACATATACCCGCCGCTGTCTTCTTTGAGTGAATTGAAGTTGAAATTCGCAACGACCCCGGTGATGATCGCTTCCCCACCCAGCTCTGTATTTATCAGCTTTCCTATTGCATCTTCAGGAGATTTATAATTGAGATAGCTGAGTATTTTTTCATTGATCAGGGTGTAGACCAGCGAATCTCCCTCGGGAATGTTTTGAGGTAGTTCAGCGCCTGCAAGAAGCTTCAACTTTAAGGTTTCAACCACGTTACCTTCAGTACGGCAACTGGCGATGGGCATTCCGGTTTGATCGGTACTCAATCGGCGTACAGACCTCCCACTCTCATCAGCCCCGGGAATGGATTGCACAGCGGCAATACCTTCAACGTAGGGTTTTCGGTCTAAAGCATTTTCTAAATTTCTGATCTGCTGCTTACTTTCTGCAGATTTTATCGAAACTGCCACCACTCCATCAGGATTGTAACCCAGATTTTTATTCTTTATAAAATCCATTTGCTGAATGATTACCGTAACCGCAATAATGAGAACGATAGAAGCCGCAAACTGAAAAACCACAAGGCCTTTTCGCACAAATTCAGAAGCGGTATGCTTTTTTCTGGACTTATTTACCAGAGAAAGCGGCGAAATACCGGTCATCGATAGCGCAGGATAACTGCCCGCAAAGAGTGTGACGATCAACCAGATTAAACCCAGTCCAATTAAAATAGGCGGAGCTAACAAATCCTCGTAATTCAAGGCGTTACCCGTAAAACTTTGAAACCACGGTAATATCAGGAATGAAACCGCGTAGGCCAATACCACTGCGATACAAGCCAGGATTGCTGTTTCTACATAAAACAGAACAAGCATATGCTTTTGAGTCGCGCCCAAAACTTTATTTACTCCAATGCTCTTTCTACGCTTTCTCGAATTTGCAGTGGCCAAATTCATATAATTGATGCAGGCAATTACCAAGACCAAAACAGACAGGAATATCAGACTTCTAATAGTTGTGATGCTTCCCAACCGGGTTGCGTAGCCATCGCGTATACCTGCCGAATACAGGTGTATTTTTGTAAGCGGTTGCAGGTAAAACTGCGTGAAATACTGTCCTTCTTTAGGCACATAGGCATCGATTAATTGGGTAGCCTGAGTTTCAACCTGAGCGACCTGAGCCTGTGGCTGCAGCTGTACGTAGGTTTCATAACTGGCATTGCTCCAATACACATTAGTACCCATCCAGGAATCCAAAATATGATAGATCATATCACAGTCTATCACACTATTTTCGGGCAGGTCTTTATACACTCCTGAAACCTGAAGTGTATCCCGGTTGTTTACCGTTATGAATGCTCCCAAAGCCGATTTTCTACCAAAAAACCGTTCCTTCGAAGTTTTAGAAATCACAATAGAATTCGGGTTTGCGAAAGCATTTTTAGCCTCACCTTCTATAAACTTGAAGTCAAACATCTCAAAGACGGTTGAATCTGCGAGGTAAAGTCTGTCTTCTGTAAAATTCTTTGCCCCTATTTTTAAGGATGCCGTCACCCCAAAATCATCTTTGATAAGCCGGGTCATCTTTTTAACCTGTGGAATATCTTTTACCATCGCCGGTCCTACTGCATTGGGTAGTTCGGCCCAGGTCTCAAAGTTGTATTCTTCAGAAGTCTCCATATTTACGCGGTAAATATCGGGAGCATGTGAATACATTTTATCAAAGCTGAGTTCGCTATTTACAAACGAAAACAGCACGATACACACGCATAAGCCCACTACCAGTCCTATGATGTTTAACACCGTAAACAAGCGGTTTGCTTTGATATTCCGCCAAGCGATTTTGATATAGTTTCTAAGCATAGCTGATTGATTTTGATTGATGAATTATTCGGTACGCAGGGACTTTACCGGGTTAGCGATTGCGGCTTTAATGGCCTGAAAACTTACCGTCATAATCGTGATGATCAAAGCAAATCCGCCAGCAATGGCAAATACCCACCATTCTATAGTTATTCGGTAAGGGAAATCCTGAAGCCATTTTTGCATTATGAAATAGGCGAGTGGTGTTGAAATTAAGAATGCCACACCTATGAGCTTTATAAAATCTTTTGTTAATAAGCGAACTACATTTTGAATGCTTGCGCCCAGTACTTTGCGAATACCTATCTCTTTTTTCTTTTGTTCGGCTATAAAAGAAACAAGACCGAAAAGACCTAAACAACTTATTAAAATTGCCAAGGAAGTAAATACGGCAGAGATTTTACTCAATCGCTTTTCTTCTGCATATAATTTTTCGACTTCCTTATCAATAAAATTGTAAACAAAAGGGGCGTTTGGATTTATTGTTTCCCACGAAGTTTCAAGATTTTTTAAAAGTGTCTTATAATCCTGTGTTTCAGCCTTAACAACTAAATAACTCGGTTCTGTTTCGTTATAAAGAAGCAGCGGTTTTATTTTATCTTTTAAAGCCCCAAAATTATAGTTTTCGGTGACGCCTACAATTTCAAATTCTTGAGTTTGACCGCCATAATTATTTACGAGTATAGCACCGATAGCTTTATCAAATGGAATTTTAAATGCATCAAGGGTAGCTTTGTTAACCAATATCTGATTTTCATCTTTGTCATTAAGTGTCCTGCCCGCCAGTAATTTGGTGCCTACAGTTTCGAGATATCTTGAGCTCACACCGTTATAATGAACTAGGGTCCTATCAGCCAAACTTGCGCCAGGAAGTATAAGTCCCATATCTCCAAATATAAATTCTGAAGGATAATAGTTTGTACCCGTAACTTCCTTAACCCCTTTTACTTTTCTAAAGTTGGTGTTTATACTATTAAATCTTGCGGAGATGTCTTGCGTACCTAATTTTACCGCCAGTAGACTTTCTTTATCAAAGCCCATATCCATTTTTTGGGAATAGTTTACTTGTTGCGTAATTATTATTACCCCTGAAATTAAACTGATAGAAATCACAAACTGAAAAACTACCAGCACCTTACGGAAATAGCCATTACCAAAATTTAAGTTCACTGAAGTTTTTAAAACTTTTATTGGCTTTATTGACGAAAGTATGAGTGCAGGATAAATACCGGCAACGAGCCCCGTGAAAATTCCCAAAGCTGCAAGTAAGGCCAAAATACGCCAGTCCAGAATACTGAAGTAGCTAATATCTCCTTGTGTCAGCGTGTTTACAAAAGGTAACGCAACTAAAGTAAGAGGAATACTAATTAACGAGGCAGAAATTGAAAGCAAGACAGATTCTCCTAAAAACTGGCGGATCAAATCACCCTTTTCTGCACCTATGGCTTTACGCACACCAATTTCTTTAGCTCTTTTATTTGCCCGTGCTGTACTTAGATTCACAAAATTGACACACGCAATTAATTGAATAAAAAACGCTAAAAGGAGCAATAAATACAGGTAATTGATATCTGAAACGGCATCTATTTGGTTTTGAATGCCTTTTGAATATAGATGAATATCAGTTACCTTTTGAAATTTTAAGGATTTATGGAAGCCCACCTCTGCAAAATCTTTAGCGCCATGTTTTTGCAAAAATTGAGGAATTTTTGCTTCCAGTTTTTCAATACTTGAGCCAGCCTTTATTTTTAAATAGCTCATTGTGAAATTTTGTGTAGCAAAGTTTTGAATTTCTAGTACGCTTTTGCCCAGCCCATTAGAATTCATGGTGAGAATATAATTGGGGTTTAAATGCGTTTTACTAAAATCTTCTTTAAAAACCCCTTTTATAGTAAGCCTATGCTCTTGCTCCCCACTTCCTAAAATCAATGTTTTATTAAGTGCGCTTTTGCTTCCAAAAAGTTTGGTAGCTAATGCTTTTGAAAGAACAATTGAATTGGGTTGAGTTAAAGCCCCTTCTGCCTTACCTTCACTAAACGGAAAATTAAAAACCTTAAAAAACGTAGAATCTGCTAAATACCCACGCGTTTCGTAAAATGCTTCATCAGTTTCCGGGTTTCGTAACAATCCATCGTTTCCAGATCCAAAATAAACCACCCTACAGGCCTCTGCAACTTCTGGAAAATCCTCTTTCATAGCAAAAGCTATAGGAGGTGAAACTCCTGCGGAAAGCGCCCCATCGTCATGTTCCGCGATTGATGTATTTATCCTGTAAATCAATTTAGCATCTGCAAAATCCTTATCGTAACCAAACTGTGCTGTAACATAGATAAGTATGCTCAGGCAGCAAACCGTGCCCACCGTTAACCCAAGCAGGTTTATTGAAGTCTGTAGCCTATTCTTTTGTAAGCTTCTCCACGCGATTTTGATATAGTTTCTAAGCATAGCTGATTGATTTTGATTGATGAATTATTCGGTACGCAGGGATTTTACCGGGTTAGCGATTGCGGCTTTAATGGCCTGAAAACTCACGGTTATTAAAGCTATAGCCAGTGCCAAAGCACCTGCTGCTACAAATGCCCAGATGGGTATGTCTATTCGATAGGCAAAATCCTGCAGCCAACTATCCATGGCTAACCAGGCTACCGGTACTGCAAGGATTAACGCCAGTAAAACCAACTTTAAAAAGTTAATAGCTAAAAGTTTTACGATGCTGCTTACGCTGGCTCCTAATACTTTACGTACACCTATTTCTTTCGTGCGTTGCTGTGCTGTAAAGGCGATAAGACCAAATAGTCCCAGACATGCAACAAAAATGGCAAGTATGCTAAAGCCCGTAAATAAGGAGGCTAAGCGCTGATCTTCCTGATAGGCGTAAGCCAAATCTTCATCTAAAAACGAATATTCAAAAGGAGTACTTTCCAAATAACTTTCCCACAAATCCTGCACCTGACCGATTACTTTCTTAGTATGCTCTCCGGATATTTTAAGGCTGATAAACGAAGTACGGGTATCGTAACTCTTTGATTCTTCAGCAAAAAGGGCAAATGGCTCAATGGGAGTATGTAAGGATTCCAGATTAAAATCTTTTAAAATACCTACTACCGTGTAATATTCCATGTTACCGCCGGGATAGCGTATTTGCTTTCCTATAGGATTTTCCCAACCTATTTGAGCGGCAGCTGTTTCGTTAAGAATAACCGATAGCGAATCTTTAAACTGCTTATCAAAGCCTCGTCCGTCAACGATTTCCAAATCCAGCGTTGGTATAAATTTATCGTCTACCAGATACGAACTCAGTGAAATATCAGTTGCAATATGGGGTTCGTCAGCTGTGGGTTTTGGGGTGTAGAAATCCCCAAAATTCCCACGGGTGAGCATCCCACTCGAACTGCTTGCTGCTTCTACACCGGTTAACGCCGTAAGTTCTTTTTTGAAACTAGCCAGACTGTTCCCCAGAGTTTCGGCATTGTTAATGACCAAAACATGATCTTTATCAAAACCCAAATCTTTTTGTTGGGCATAACGCAACTGACTAAACACCACCAGGGTGCAAATGATCAGGGTGATCGCAATTGAAAATTGAAAAACAACCAACCCGTTGCGGATAAAACTGGATTGGGTTGTTTTACCCACTTTTCCTTTTAAGGCTCGTATAGGATTGAAGGATGTAAGGAAAAATGCAGGATACATTCCGGCTAACAGGGTGGTAAGGACTACAACAGCTAGTATTAGCAAGATTAGATTTCTATTGAAAAATGCCTGAATATCAAGCTCTTTTCCGGTCAACCCGTTAAACATCGGTAAAATCAAGAGCACCGTGATAAAAGCCAGTAGTGTGGCACAAAAAGTATAACAGAAAACTTCGGTCATAAACTGCTTAACGAGCTGTTTCCGTTGCGATCCTAAGACTTTACGAATCCCTATTTCCTTACTGCGTTTTACAGCCTGAACGGTAGAAAGGTTCATAAAATTCACGCAAGCCAGAATGATGATAAAAAAGGCGATGATGCCTAAAATATAGAGGCTTTTAACATTGTGCTGCTCGGTTATGGAAGACGTAATTCCCTGAGAATACAAATGAATATCCGACAAAGCTTGTAAGTGCAGTTCCCAGTAATTTCCCTTCTCTATAAACTCCTCAAAAGGTTGCCCTATACGCTCAAACGCGGGTGCTGCCTGTACCTTGAGCATCTCCGGAAATCGGGATTCCAGATTCGCCAGGGTCGCCGGATTCGCACTTGCCTGTGAGGTGAGCTTTACATAAGTCGCCATATTGAGCCATACCCAACTCCAATTGAAATAGGTGACCTCATTAAAATTGGCTACCGGCATCAGGATGTCAAATTTTACCGAAGCCGGATAGCTGGTGAGATCTTCAAACACTCCGGTCACTTGTAAGGGTTTCCCAGAGTCCCCATATGCCAATGTTTTACCCATAGGATCTGCATCGCCAAAGTATTTCTTTGCGATTTGTGGGGTAATCACAATACTGTTGGGCTCCTGCAAACAGGTAGTAGCATCCCCTTTTTGCAAGGGATAGCTTAGAACTTCTAAGAAATTAGGATCAACAGCAAGAATTTCAGATTCATTAAAAACTTTTGTATGCGTCGCGTTTGTGTATGCTAATTTGGTATTGTCGGGTTGATAAATGCGCGTTGCGCTTTCAATTTCCGGAAACTGATCTACTAAAGCTTGCCCGGCAGGTGGTGGTGTGTATCCCGCATAAAACGTGTTGTCCCCCATTTTGCCTTTCATATTCACTCGGTAGACTTGCGCCGCCTGATCAAACTGGGTATCATAAGCCAGCTCATTCTGGATGTATAATGCAATGAGTATCACCGATACTAAACCAATGGTTAACCCCAAAATATTAAGCACACTATTGGTCTTGTATCTTAAGATATTCCGCCAGGCGATTTTGATGTAGTTTCTAAACATAATTCAATATTACTTTTAGTGTTCCTAATTCCCCCTTTGGGGGTTAGGGGGCTCATTCAGTTCTCAAAGACTTTACCGGGTTAGCTACTGCGGCTTTGATGGCTTGTATACTAAGGGTAAGCATCGCAATACCTATGGTTAGGGCCCCAGAAAGAATGTAAAGCCCATAGGGTTCGGCAATTTTATAGGCAAAACCCTGCAACCAACTCGTGGTAAAATACCAGGCTATAGGCAAAGCAATACAAAGCGCAATGCCTATTAGTTTTAAAAATTTAACTGACAGCAGGTAGGTGATTTGAACAATAGATGCACCCAGCACCTTACGTATACCTATTTCCTTTTTACGCTGTGCAACCATAAATACTGAAAGTCCAAAAAGTCCCAAACAGGAAACCAAAATGGTTATCGCTGAAAAAATATTGAGTATAGCTGCGGTACGCTGTTCACTCTTATACAAGTTTTGATAGTCATTGTCCAGGAACGAATACGACAAGGCACTATCTGGGTTGAATTCGGTCCAAACTGTTTGAATTGCCGCTAATCCTTGACTTGTACTGCCTTGAATTTTAGCTAATATTTTTGCCGTCCAGTCATACTCTGCAAAGAGTACCACAGGTGAAATACCCTGATGCAGGGAAGCAAAGTTAAAATCTTGCAATACGCCTTTGATAAAGCCCTTTCTACCGTTAAGATTTACGGCTTCTCCTATGGCCTCTTCAGGGGTTAAGCCCAATTGATCTACTGCTGTTTTATTCAGCATAAACGCATAGACCCGCGCTTCTTGGGGCTGTTGAACCTGTAGTTTATCACTTTCATTGAAATTGGTTCCCGCGATCAAGCGCATTCCCAGTGTGGTGATATAATCTTTATCTACCGGCGCAGCTGTAATAGACATCCCGCTTTCCTGACCGTTAACCTTCATGCTGTAGCCCCCTTTCATATCAACTGGAGTATCTGAAGAAGCGGTTACCTCATTAATGTATTGAGAGGTTACTAATTTCTCTTTAAAAGATTCAACGGTATTCTGGCTCATAGAACTGGCATCAACCACAACGACATTAGACCGGTTAACCCCGGTATCGGCCTTACTTATAAAATCCAGTTGCTTCTTAGCTACTAAAGTGCCTATGATGAAGATAATGGAAACCGCAAACTGAAAAACAACCAGAAATTTTCGTAAACTGGCGGTATTAGTTAGTGATGTGGCGTTATTCTTTAAGGCATTTACCGGTTTAAATCGAGACAACACGAGTGCGGGCCAACCGCCTGCCAAAAGCGCTGTGGTAAAAAACAACAACACAAGGGTTAGTACAAAGTACGTCCCGTCCCAACTCGTGAGACTTATATTTAACGTAGTGAGCTTATTAAAAGCAGGCATCAACGCGATTGCGATCAGCGTTCCTGTGCAAACAGCCAATATGGTTAGTATAGCTGCCTCTGTCAAAAATTGAATGATTAGGCTTTGACGCGAAGCACCCATAACTTTACGAACACCTATTTCCCGAAGTCGTTCAACAGATTTTGCCGTCATTAAATTGGTAAAGTTTATGGCAGCTATCGTCAATAACAACACCGCTATTACCCCAAGTATGAATAAATAAGTCTTTAGATTTCCAGAAGCCGCGCTAGAAAGATGATCTTCTGTGAGCGGTATAAAATCAAACCGCATCGTAAAGCCTCCTTTAAAATCGTCCTGAAACTGATTTTGCACATAGGCATTAAATTTCTGTTCGGCTTGGAGGCGTTGTTCTGGTGTTTTTAGAAGTAAATAGGAGTGATCGTTTGCTGAATTCCAAATTTCCTGTTCTGAGCGCTTATTGGACAAGTAGGAGCCTGCCAAATCAAACTGAAGGGATGAATAAGGTGGATTATCCTTAACGACCCCGGTAACTTCCCAAATCTTATCATTAATGACAATAGATTTCCCTAGTGCGGGCTGATTTTTAAAATACTTCTTTGCCGTACGTTGCGTAATAACAACAGTATTGGGCTTGTCTAGTGCCGTACCCGGGTTACCACTTATAAAATCAAAACTGAAAATATGGAAGATCGAAGCATCGGCAAGTAACATGTTGCCTTCAGTAAAGTGGGTATTGCCCACCTCGACCTCACGACGGTCATACCTGTAAATACGTACAGCATCTTCTACCTCATAAAACTCACGCTTCGCAACGGGAGCAACCGCTGTGGGCGTATTACGGGTATGGGTCGCCTCTACATCAGATGGGGATTTATAACTGTAGTTTACAAAAACAATACGGACTGCCTTATCGTTAAAACGGTCGTACCGTAATTCGTTAAGAATATAAGTCCCTAAGAGCATAAAACATGTAACGCCCAGTATTAAACCGAAAAGACTTAAGGTAGTGGTCATCTTGTTCTTCCAAAGATTCCGCCACGCGATTTTGATATAATTTTTAAGCATAATTCATGAGCATTTTATTAGCAATCTTATTCATCAATTTCTGCTGCCCTAATCCTGAAAATCTGCGGAACAGGCAGTGAGGGCTATTGAGTTCTTAAGCTTTTCACAGGGTTAGCAAATGCTGCTTTTAGCGCCTGAAAGCTTACCGTAAACAAGGTAATCCCCAATGCTCCCGCACCTGCCGCGATAAAAATCCAAATGGAAATCTCGGTGTGGTACGTAAATTTCTGTACCCAATTATGCATTAAATAATAGGAAACGGGAGCTGCGATAAGCAGTGCAATAAACACCAGTACTAAAAAATCTTTAGACAAAAGCATCCAAAGATTAGCAACTGATGCGCCCAGCACTTTGCGCACTCCTATTTCCTTGGTACGTTGTTCTGCTACAAAAGAGGCTAATCCAAATAAACCGAGACAACTTATTACTATTGCTAGTGCGGTAAATACTTTTGCAAGACTTGCAATACGATCTTCTTCAGCAAATTTCTTCGCATATTCCTGATCTATAAAATCATAATGAAAAAGGGCATTGGGAAAGTGTTCTTTAAAAACTTTCTCTACCGTCGCTAAATTTTCACGCATGCTGTTTTCCGGATTCAGGCGCAGATTCCAATAACTGGCATTATTAAACCCATCAAACATATAAATGGCTTGTTTCACGGGTTCATAGGGAGATTGCACCACCATATCTTTCATAACACCTATAATTTGTAGTTTACGCATACCGCCCTCATTACTACCTTGTGTAAGGTATTTGCCCACAGGATCCTGCAGTCCCATATAGGCTACTGCAGACTCATTTAGAATTACCGCGGTAGAGTCTGTTGGAAACTCCCGGGAAAAACCACGTCCCGCAGCCATTTTAATTTTTAAGGTCTCCACGTATTCGTACGAGATCTGTGTATAGGCAAGGTCTTCTTGAAAACCTTCAGGCTTACCTTCCCAGCCATAGCCGCTTTGATTAGACCACACCTCAGTTGTTGGGCTGCTTGAAGTTGCCATTTCTAATACGGCACCCGATTTTTTAAACTGGTTGCGCATCATATCATGCTTCCCTAAAAACTGATTACTCATCACAGGGATTTGTATCAGGTTTTCCGTGGTGTATCCAGTAGGTCTGTTTTTGCTGAAATCAATCTGCGACATAACGATAAGCGTTCCAATAATCAGAGCTGCTGAAACACTAAACTGGGTTACCACAAGTATTTTCCGCGGAAGGGTAGCCAGTTTACCCACTTTAAAGGTTCCTTTCAAGACTTTAATAGGTCTAAACGAAGACAAATACAAAGCAGGATAACTTCCTGAAACCAGAGCGGTAAAAGCTATGAAGAGTAAAATTACTACCCAAAATACCAGATTGCTCCACGGAAAGGTAATGGCTTTATCTGCTAATGTGTTAAAGGGCTTTAAAAATACTAGCGTGATTGCCAATGCCAGAATACAGGCCATAATCACGACAAGAAAGGATTCGGTTAAAAACTGCTTTATAAGTTGGTTTTTTGTAGAACCTATTGTTTTGCGAATGCCTACTTCAATAACTCGTTTCTCACTTCGTGCAGTCGCCAGATTCATAAAATTTATACACGCCAATAGCAACACAAATGCCCCAATTATCCCAAAAAGCCACACATTCTCAATACGACCACCGGTTTGAACACCATCTTCAAAGTTTGAATGCAAATGCCATTCTCGCATAGGAAATAAAAACAACTGTGGATTGAACGGTGCTACCTCTGCATCACTCTCTTTTTTGACCGAAGTAATTGCAGCACTTGCACTTGCCAGATCCACCCCATCGGCCAATTCAACAAAAAGCTGAAAAGAGTTGTTTCCCCATTGATCTATCGACGATTCAATCCAATCTTTTTTTGCATAAAGTGACCATGGCATAAGATATTCCATATCCTTAAAATCATTTCCTTCAGGGATATCTTCATAAATCGCACTCACGATCATATGGTCAACATCATTTACTTTAATGATTTTACCCATCGCATTCCCGGCACCGAACATCGTCTTCGCAGCCGTTTGAGAAAGCATAATCGCATTAGATGATTTTAAGGCAGCAGCATCTCCCTGTATTATTTTAAGGTTGATCATCTGGGTGAATTCTGGCTGAACAGAATATCCGTCAAGTGAGATTGCAGTCTCTTTATAATTAAAATTTCTACTTTTTGACCAGGAAGCCATGCTTAGATACTTAAACTTAGATTCAAAGTTTTCTCGAAGTGCAAATTCTAAAGGCCGCGGTATTGCGGGCCCGGTTTGGGTCTTGCCATTAAAAGTCTGTGACTGGTATACCTGAGCAAGTCTCGGTTTGTTCTCAAAATAACTGTTGAAATTAACCTCATCTGCAACCCAAAGTCCTATCATCAACGTAACGGCCATTCCTAAAGCAAGGCCAAAAATATTTATGGCAGAATAGCCTTTGTGTTTTAAAAGGTTTCTAAAGGCAATGTTTATATAGTTCTTAAACATACTGGCTTGATTTTTTGATTGACGCTTTTAAAGTATCTCCTTACTATGACTAATTATTTCTACTCTGTCCTTAAACTTTTTACCGGATTAGCAATTGCTGCTTTAACCGCCTGAAAACTCACCGTTAACAAAGCAATTCCTATGGCAACAAATCCTGCAAAAACAAATACCCACATATTTATTGAAATGCGATAGGCGAATCCCTGTAACCACGAGTACATTAAGTACCACGCCAGCGGAACGGCAATAAGTAGCGCGACCAACACCAGAACTATAAAATCTCTGGATAATAAGCCTACAATACCGGCAACAGTAGACCCTAAAACTTTGCGTACCCCTATTTCTTTACGACGCTGCTCTGCGGTATAAGCCGAAAGCCCAAAGAGACCTAAACACGAGATTAATATTGCAAGCAGGGCAAAAATGCGGGAGAGATTCCCTATCAATTGTTCGCTTTTGAAACGGGCATCAAAAGCATCATCAACAAAGCGGTATTCAAAAGGATACCCGGGGTTGTATTCTTTTAATGTTGACTCAATGCTTCTCAAAACCTCGGTTGTAGCGTATTTTGGGTTTGTTTTTAAATACATGTACTGTGCTTCAGGGGGATAATTATAAAACATAACCGGATCACTGGTTCCGTACATGTCGCCGTATAAATAGTCATTAGTCACCCCAATGACGGTATACATATCCCCGTACCGGTCTATAGTCTTGCCCAGTGCACTACCAGTGCCCATCAATTGTGCAAAAGATTCGGTAATGATAACGTGTGAACTGTCATTTACAACTACAGGACTAAAACCACGTCCCTCAATCAATTCGATTCCCGCTGTTTTAAAATACTCCTCATTTATGTATCTATAAGAAACAAGTATATCTTCAGTACTGCTCCCTCCCTGCCATCTTAAACCAGAGCCGTTATTCCCAGCAGAAAGTATATTAGAATTTGACAATCCTAAACCAGTAATCATCCCTGTATTTTTCAAACCTTCTGCTATAGCCTTTCGGTTTTTGATCAAATCTCCATTTGCAGGTATCTCGATCAGGTTGTCCTTATCAAGTCCTAAATCGCGATTTTTTACATGTTGTACCTGCTGGTAAACCAGTAACGTACTAATGATAAACACTATTGAAATCACAAACTGGGTAATGACCAGCCCTTTGCGAATAAACCCGGCTCCCTTAGACTGAATTCGGTTTCCTTTAAGCACGTCAATAGGTTTAAAAGAAGAGAGGTAGAACGCAGGGTATAAACCGGCAAATATCCCACAGGTTAGGGTTATAGCTAAAAGCGAAAGCAGATGCGATGGTATAGTTAAACCCAAAGCAAGTTGTTTGTCTATTAGCGCGTTGAATGCCGGAATAATGAGGATCAAAACTAAAACACTTAATACAGCTGCAAATATTGCAGTCATCAGAGCCTCTGTAATAAACTGAAAAATTAATTGCTGTTTGTCTGAACCTAAGGTTTTACGCACGCCTACCTCATTGGCACGCTTCTCGCTACGGGCAGTGGCTAAATTCATAAAATTGATGCAGGCAATAACTAAAATAATAAGCGCTATAAAACTGAACAACCGCACATATTCTACGCGACCACCTACCACTTCACCATCTTTAAAGTCGGATCGTAAATGCCAGTCTGCTGCCTTATGTAAGATAGCTTTGGTGTCTTCATCGCCGGTTTTGGCTGGTAAGATGTGTTTGACTTTTTCATTGACGCTATTGAAGTCAGCATCCGGTGATAGCTTTACAAAGGTCTCTGTAAAATTGCTGCCATATTCCTGCGTCCAGGGTTTGTCGTATGTAAAATTTTCAAATGGAACCAACCAGTTAAAACTATAGGTCGTATTTACCGGCAGGTTTTCAACCACACCGGTTATTTGAAAATTGTCCTGTTGATTAATCCGGATTACTTTTCCTAAAATATTGGTTGGATTTTCAAAAAGAATTTGTGCTACCTCTTTTGTAATTACAATACTTTCTTTCATCTTGAAAGCATCAGTAGCATTGCCCTCTATAAATTTCAAATCAAACAGATCAAAAATATCTGGATCTGCATAGGAACCGGCACTGCTTATTGAAGAGGAGTTTACGGTAAATAGGAAATCTCTATTTCGCAATCTTGCAGCTTTGGTAATTTCCGGAATTTCAGTTTTTAAAGCTGCGGCTAATGGGCCGGGTGTTGCTTGAAAAAAAGTACGAACCTGTCCGTCGTATTTTTGATTGGTGGGTACGCTGTAAACCAGTTCCTGATCTGTGACAATGGTGTCAAAGCTCATTTCATCTTCTACCCAAAGCAGGATCAAACTGGCACACGTGATCCCAATGGCCAGTCCAAAAATATTAAGCGCACTGTAGCCCTTTTTCTTCCAAAGGTTTCTAAAGGCGATTTTGATATAATTTTTAAGCATAATTGATTGTTTTTGATTGATGAATCATTCGGTACGTAACGACTTTACTGGGTTAGCAATAGCTGCCTTAATAGCCTGAAAGCTTACCGCTATAATAGCCGTAATTAAGAGCGCAGCACCCGTTGTGACATATACCCACCAACTAATCATAGTTTTGTAGGCAAAACCATCTAACCAAGAGGTCATCAAGTACCAACCCACGGGCATCGCAAAAACAAAAGCAATGCACACCCATTTTAGGAAATCTTTGTTCAATAACGTTAGGATTTGAAATACCGATGCCCCACTTACCTTTCTAATCCCGATTTCTTTTCTACGTTTTAAAATTGTGTATGAGGAAAGACCGAAAAGACCGAGTGCAGCAATGAAAATGACGAGCCCAGTAAAAATTTGAAATGCAGTAGTGAACTTTTTATCCTCTTTATACTGGGAGTCAAATTTTTTGTCCAGAAAGGTATAGTCCATGGTGCTTTGTGGAAAAATAGTTTTCCACTTCTTCTGTATGGCTGCAAGACTTTTTGCTATTCCTACTGCTGAATTTTCACGCGTATTTATTTTCACCAAAATATTATCCATCCCAAAAACCTGAACAATCATTAATGGTTCGATCTTATCTTTTAATCCAAAGTGGTGATAATCTTCAACAACCCCTGAAACCTTCCAGTCCTGACCCCAAAAATTTACCGTCTCCCCCACAAGTTCTTCAGGATTAACATAGCCCAGTTGCCTGGCAAATGTTTCATTCATAACAATATTCTCCCTACTTGGCAAAAAGGCCTCGCCTGCTGCAAAGTTTAGATCGAGCGTTCTAAAATATTCAGGCGTCGCGCTATAGAGATAGAACAATTGGCGCTCATCAGTCTCACCCTTGGGGCTCGTGATCCCAACAGTTGAAGAAAGATTGTCATACCCATCACCCGGATAGGTACTGGATCGAGAAACCATATCCACAAACGGTAATTTTTTGAGCTCACCTTCCAGAGTTTTAAATTTTTGTTTTGTTAAAGAGTCGGTTTGAGATTCTAATATTTCACCTTGGAGCGCAACTACCTGAGCAAGGTCAACCCCTATGGGCTGTTCCCTTAGAAAATTGAGTTGTTTGACCACAACCAATGTTCCAATAATTAGGACTGCAGTAGCAAAAAACTGAAGTGTGATAAGCCCTTTACGTATCCCAATGCTTCCGCGATTGACCTGTACTTTTCCCTTTAGTGCTTTGACCGGAGTAAATCCACTTATTACAAAGGCCGGATAAAGCCCCGCCACAATGCTCCCGATTAGAATAAATCCAAAAATAGACAGTGCCCCGGAGTAATTTGTAAAATCAAGTTGCAGCGGCTTACCAACAAAATCATTAAAAACAGGCAGCAGCAGATAAACCAATAATATTGCCAAAAGGAAAGCAAGAACATTGAGTACAAAAGATTCCGTTAGGGATTGCAGCACCAACTGGCCTCGATTGGCTCCGGCTACTTTTCTCACACCTACTTCGCGAGAGCGTTCCAGTGATTTTGCTGTTGCTAGATTGACGTAGTTTAGCCAGGAAAGAATAAGGATCACAAAAGCAATGGCAGAAAGAAAACGAACACGCTTTACGCTTCCGTTAGCTTCTGCTTCATAAGGCTTATCAGAGTACAAATGAATGTCTGACAGGGGTTCTATATTGTGTCTTTCATCTGGGTCTTCTTCAAAATCACTAGCCATTATCTTTGCCTGTAAAGATTTGGTATCAGCCTGGTCACTCACCTGAATGTACGTGAAGAAATTGTTCTGATTCCAGTTCAATTCGGCCTGCCCAGACATCGCATCCCAGGTTTTTATGGTTTCAAACGAGATGAAAAAATTCATCCTCAAGTGTGTATTTTCCGGAATATCTTCAATAACAGCGACCACCTCCATCAAACTCTCGCTTCCATAAAAAACAGACAAGGTCTGACCGATAGGATTTTCGTTTCCAAAAATCTTTTTAGACAGCGACTGTGTAAGGATTATGGTATTGGGTTTAGAAAAATCTTCTCGCGAACCTTTAAGCAACGTAGGTTTGAAAATATCAAAATAGGTAGGATCGGTCAATGAACCGTTGGGCTGCTCGATCACTTTTTCTCCACTTATAAATGTAACCTTTTCTAGACGATACAATCTGACCTGCTCCTCAATTTCGGGGAATTCACTTTTTAAAGTAGGACCCGTGAGATTGTAGGTTTGTGCATCGCCGGGAACATACTGCCCACCTTCAATATAATCCATGTATACCCTAAAAATATTTTCAGATCCGTCAAAAGTATCATAGCTCTTTTCGTAGTTCACATAAAGTAAAATCACAATGAACGCCGCTACACCTAAAGCAAGTCCAAAAATATTCAGAAGCGAGAACGACTTGTTTTTCAACAAATGTCTAAAAGCAATCTTGAAATAATTTTTGAGCATAACTGATAAAATAGTGGGAGTGATTAAGTCCCGGTTTTGATGGATTGTTTCGGCTGCTGCCGATTGATGAATGAATCCCCTAAGGAAATCTTAAACTTCTAAGGTTTTACTTTTATACTCTGAAAGTATATTTTCAGTCACCTTTTGCCCGTCTAGCATTCTAATAATGCGGTGACTGTATTTGGCGTCGTGCTCACTGTGCGTTACCATAATGATGGTGGTACCGGCTTCGTTGAGTTCCGTAAGCAAATCCATCACCTCATTCCCGTTACTGCTGTCCAAATTACCCGTAGGTTCATCAGCAAGAATGAGTTTAGGATTATTCACGACTGCACGGGCCACGGCTACACGTTGTTGCTGTCCTCCAGATAATTGCTGCGGAAAGTGTTTACGACGGTGCATGATTTGCATTTTCTCAAGCACTTCGTCTACGCGTTTTTTACGCTCTGCTGGTTTTACACCGGTATAAATCAACGGAAGCTCTACGTTTTCAAAAACGGTGAGTTCGTCAATCAGATTAAAGCTTTGAAAAACAAAACCGATGTTATGCTTGCGCAAATCGGCACGCTTACGCTCGTTAAAACCGGCTACTTCAATACCGTTAAAAATAAAACTGCCACCGTCCGGGTCATCCAGAAGTCCCAGGATGTTGAGCAAGGTTGATTTACCACAACCCGAAGGGCCCATTACGGCAACAAATTCACCTTCCTGCACCTGAAAAGACAGTTTGTTGAGGGCAATGGTGCGCACCTCTTCGGTGGCATAATACTTTTCTAAGTCTGTTATTTTAATCATCTAAGAAAGAATTAGGTTTATAAATGCTAAGATTAGTGTTATCATCGTTTTTTAGTTTTAATCTTGAAGTACCAGTTCCTGTACTTCTTCATAATTATCGTAACTGCTGGTGATCACCCGGTCTCCAGGTTCGAGTCCGCTTAAGACTTCATAATATTCGGTGTTCTGGCTACCCAATGAAATGTCAGCTTTATAGGCGGTACTTCCGTCTTCACTTACTTTAAAAATCCAGTTACCACCGGTTTCCTGAAAGAATCCACCTTTGGGAATTAATAAAGCTTGTTTTTCCTGGCTAAGCGCAACACGAATCTGTAGTGTTTGCCCGCGGCGTATGCCCTCAGGCACTTCAGATTCAAATTCCATATCTACCTGAAACCTTCCGTTTGTCACTTGAGTGTATACTTTTTTGATTACCAGCGTGTAGTTTTTTCCGTCAAAATCAAACGAGCCTTTTTGACCCGTGTAAATTCTCGAAATGTAATGTTCGTCTATGTCAACACGTACTTTATACCCGCTCAACACGTCGATTTGCCCCAGCCGCTCCCCTTTATTTTTAGACTGGCCAATCTCAGCATCAAGTGAAGTGAGTTGCCCGTCAACCGGCGCCCGAACCACCAAATCGGCTACCTTGCGACGCATCAATTCTAAAGCATTCTGGGTACGTGCATACGAGCTTGAAACCTGATTTTTTTCCTGTTTCACAGCGATAGAATCCTGAGCCAGAATTTGCTCTGCCAGCTGCATACGTTCCTTCTGGTAGTTGTAGTCATTTTTTGATTTAATCAAATCCTGTCTTGCTATCGCATCTTTATCGTAAAGCTTTTGATTGAGTTCGTACACCCGTTTAGCTTCGATGAGGCTATTCTCCACATCGGTATATTGATTGAGTTTCACAATGGTATTTTGACGCGCGGCATTCTGCGAAATCTGCATTTGGGTCAACAAGTTATATACCTGGGTTTCCTGATTTACAAGGCTTAATTCCAGATCGGTATTTGAAAGGCGTAAAATGGGTTCGCCTTTTTTCATCACCGCGCCGTCTTCTACAAACTTTTCTTCTACGCGACCACCTTCAAGCGCATCAAGATAAATCGTGGTAATAGGCATCACCACCCCATTCACCGGAATGTTTTCCTGAAAAACATCTTGCTTAACCGTTGCGATGCTCAGACGCTCTTTTTGTACATTGAGTTTTGAATTGCCTGTAGTAGATAAGATCACAAAAATAATAAGTGCAGCTAAGGCAATACCGCCTGCGATCATCAGTATTTTTTGAGTGGTAAAGCGTTTCTTTTCTAAAGGGATATCCATAAAATGATTGTTTGCACCTGTTTACAAAGCAATACCGTGCCACAGTTTTAACCTGCTGATTATTAGTTTTTTAAAAATAAAACCCTTATTAAAAGTGTTCGGTTTTGATACACTTCATGTACGCTGCCGATACACTTTTGGTACAGCTAAAAATTAGCCCAGTTCTACGGGTTGCTCAAAAGTCGAAAATTGTAATATTGTAAGTATGCAACTCAAAGACGCTCACATACTGGTTATTGACGATGATGAAGACGTACTTACGGCACTGCGGCTTTTACTCAAACCACAGGTCAAACAGGTCGTGGTCGAAAAAAACCCAAATGCACTGCAGGCTATTTTGAGCAAACAGGATTTTGATCTGGTGATTCTCGATATGAATTACAACGGACTCGTCAACACAGGCAACGAGGGTATTTTTTGGCTCAATAAGATCAAAGCCTGGAAACCGGCCACAGACGTGATGCTGATTACGGCTTATGGCGATATAGACCTTGCCATTCGTTCCCTTAAAGAAGGTGCTTCTGACTTTTTGGTAAAGCCTTGGAAGAACGAAAAACTACTCGAGTCCATGGCCGAAATCTTATCCAAAAAGAAAAAACCCGGTAGTCAACGAATCAAACTGGAGTCTGATACTCAGATCATAGGCGATAGCGAACCTATGCAGGAGGTGTTTGTAAAGCTTAAAAAAGTGGCCCCTACCGATGCCAATGTGTTGATTTTGGGCGAAAACGGAACCGGTAAAGACCTCATTGCCCGATCCATTCACGAAAATTCCCTGCGTAAAAACCAGCCTTTTGTAAAAGTGGATGTAGGAGCGCTTACCGAAAGTCTTTTTGAAAGCGAATTGTTTGGTTACAAAAAAGGGGCTTTTACCGATGCACGGGAAGACCGCAAAGGTCGTTTTGAAGCTGCACACGGCGGCACCCTTTTTCTGGATGAAATAGGTAACATCAGCCTTCGGCAGCAAGCCAGACTGCTCACGGTTTTACAAAACAGGCAGGTAACTCCGCTGGGGTCAAACGAGTCGGTACACATTGACATCAGGCTTATTTGTGCAACCAATATTAGCCTTACCGATCTGGCTGATGAAAGTAAGTTTCGCAAGGATTTGATCTACCGCATCAACACCGTAGACCTGATGATTCCGCCCCTACGCGATCGCGGTACAGACCTGAGTCTTTTGGCTCAGTATTTTGTAAAAAGCTATGCCGAAAAGTATGGCAAAGCAAGCTTCAGTCTGGATCCCGGTTTTATAAAAAAACTAAAAGAACACGCTTTTCCCGGTAACGTCCGTGAACTGCAATATGCTTTGGAACGCGCTGTGATCATGGCCGAAGGTTCTGTCTTAAGTGCCGAAGATTTAGCCTTTTCGCCCATAGAGCAACAACCGGAAACCGAACTCAAACTCAAAACAACCAATCTGGATGCTGTGGAGAAAAACACCATCCTCAACGTGATTGAGAAAAATAAGGGTAATATTTCTAAATCGGCCAAAGAACTGGGCATTACGCGTACCGCGCTTTACCGCAGACTCAACAAGTATGATCTATAAAAGCTACATCGCTGCCTTATTGCTGTGGGTATTGCTTTTACTGGCGGGACTTACGGGACTGGCCTGGGGTATTGTAAATGCCCATATCTATTTTATTTTAGGAGGAGGAGTCTTTACCCTATTTGTACTGTTTAACCTTTACCGGTTTTTGACCAGGCGTTTTGTTGCCATGGATGATTTTTTTGAAGCGGTAAAATACCGGGATTTTTCGCGCTGGTTTTCTGAAAAACACGGTCCGCAGGACATTCGCCGGTTGCATAAAGGCTTTAACAATGTCAATAAGACGATCAAGGCCATCAACAATGAGCGGCAGGCGCAGTTCGTTTATTTACAGAAAATACTGGAAATGGTAGATGTGGGCATTATCGCCTACAATCTGGATAGCGGCCAGGTGCTATGGGCAAACGAGTCGCTGCTCAACACCCTCGATTTGCCCAACTTTAAAAACATCGGTTTTGTTGAAAAACGCAGGCCTCAGCTGTATGACGAACTTTTTGACACCTACCGTAACGAAGCAGTTTCGACAGCAATCACCTTGCGCAACGAGAACTTAAAAGTCTTGATTTCCGAAACGGTTTTTCAGGTAGAAGAAGATGCGTTTAAACTTGTGGTGCTGCAAAATATTGAAAATACGCTCAACCAAACGGAATCAGATGCCTGGAAAAAACTCCTGAGTGTGATGACCCATGAGATTATGAACAGCATTGCACCCATTTCGTCGCTTGCCGAAACCCTGCAAAACCACATTCAAAACAACCAGCAAAATGCAGCATTACATCCGCTGGAATTGGACGATCTCAATGCAGGTATCAGCAGCATAAAAAAACGCAGCGAAGGCCTGATGAAATTTGCCAAGACCTACCGAAGCCTCAGCAAAGTCACGCACCTTAATCTGGAAACCGTTAAGGTGGGCGAACTCTTTAAAAGCATCAGCGATTTGATGCAGCCCTCACTCGCCGACAAACATGTTAGTCTTTATTTTAAGACTGAAAATCCTGAAATGCTTTTTGAGATTGACAGTTACCTTATTGAACAGGTATTGATCAATCTGATCCTAAATGCGATTGACGCGACTCAAGAGGTAAAAAATGCCAAGATCGTAGTCACGGCTTCTCAAAACAGTAAGGGCAAAGTTCAAATCAAGGTTAGAGACAATGGCAGCGGTATACCCGAAGAAATACGCGAGAGTATTTTTATTCCCTTTTTCAGCACAAAGAAGACTGGTAGTGGCATTGGCTTAAGCTTAAGTAAACAGATTATGACCCTGCATAAAGGTAAAATTCAGCTGCAGAGTGATGCCGATAATGGAACCGAGTTTACGTTGCAGTTTTAAAAATTTAAAACTAGTATCAAAACAAAACCCCCTCGATAATCGAGGGGGTTTTTGGTAATAGAGGATCAAGGCTTTTTATTCCTAGAATACCCCGATAAAGTGGCTTCCTTCTACATTTACAAGTTCAGCTCCTTTAGTAACTTCACCAGTTTCAGTATCTACAACATAGATATTACCATTCTCTCCTACAGGAGCCTGAGTAACATAGATATCGTTTCCATCAACAACAAAACCTTGATATTGGAATAAATAGAAATCTGGATCGTAAGGAATATCGTTTATTTTCTGAGCAGTTTTTGCATTCAAGTCAACTAAAGCAAAGAACCCTTGCGCTCCGGCTACACCTTCTGCAGAACCATCATGACGGTAAGCAACAACAGCTTTTCCGTTAGCTGCAGGTCTCCACGCTAGTATGTAAGCACCTTCAATTCCCAATGCGTCATCTAAATTAAAGACATAAGAATCATCATACTTGTTGTCTGCCCCTATTTTTAAAATATGAGATCCTTGTGGATCGCTCTGATTAGCCTGATATACGCTTCCATTATATTCAAAAGCATTGATACTGCGGTATCCATTTGTATTACCTGTACCTACTTCTGAAATAATTACTGTCGGGTTCAATAAAGAAGGGTAATCTAAAACTATTGATCTTGATTCAAGCATTTCAGCATTTCTATCACGCTCTCCAGTTGTAGGATCTACTTTGCTTAAACGTGCGCCAATGTATAATTTATCACCTGCGGCATTTAAAGTAGGCATATCTATTCTACCTATGTAGTAACCTTGAGATTCTAATTCATCACTTAAGCTAATACTGTGTTCTTGAAATTCTTTAATCAAAGAATTTTCTAGATCTAAGGTTACAATCCCCATTTTTGCTTCAGTACGTAAATAAAAATCGTCTGTAGCATCATCTGGAGTATCATTATCACTAATTTCATTTTCGGTAGAAACATATACAGCAGCACCCGTTTGATCTCCATCAAATAATTTAATCCATCGCGGTGCAGAACCTACATAAGGCTCTATACTTACTGCAGAACCGGTTTGAGCAAAATTCTGCCCTCCATTTACTGTATACTTGGTGTAATTCCCACCAGTATCACCGGCATAGCTAATGTTAAAAATAGTGTTTCCATCTTGAGAAGATTGTAATCTTGCTGTTCTGTTAGAAGGTACAATAAATCCGTTATCAAAAGGCTCTATTGATATCGAAGGGTCTTTAGCATCTTCAGCGCTTACTGAATAAATAAGAGTTCCTCCATTTCCATCTCCCGGGTTTTCACCCATTCTGGCAGCAGCAACGGTAATCCATCTGGAATCTGTTCCATTTTCAATTTCTTTTACGGCATCATCAGTATCACAAGCAGTAAAAAGTCCTGCTGTAAGAGTTATTAGCGTAAATGCTTTCCAATTTAGAAATATACGTTTCATTGTTTAGTATTTTAAGCGATTAAAATTTATTGATTGAATAATTAAGTTTTAAGTAAAAGGCGCGTCCCGGTTTTTGAACAGAAAGGTTATCGTAAACCGGTTTGTCAAAAATATTTTTGACATCAAAACTCATAACAAAGTTGTTTCCGGGAAATGCATAACTCACCCCTATATCCTGAGCCAACTGTTCCGGAACTTTAAAGAAATCATCTCCTACCGTATTGGATCCTTGCGGAACCAGGTATGAAAATTCACCCGTGTAGTACAGGGTATAGAATAGATTTAATCTTGATTTCTCCTGGATTAAATCTTTAAATGAATACCTCAAGTTTCCATTCATTGTTAAAAATGGAGTGTTAGGCACATCTATTTCTACGCCTCTGTTTTCTATTTTTAAATCGAATTTTGAAATATTAAAATTGACACCGAAGTTGTTATCGTAGCTATAATTAAACTGTGCGTCAAAACCTTTAGAATTACCACTACCTTGATTAACATATACAATTAACTCTTCATCTACATTAAGCGAAGTCTCAATAGGCAGGCCTATTCTATCTTTAATATTTCGGGTAAATAAATTGGCGGATACACCAAATTGGTTTTTATTAAGATTGAATGTTCCCAATCTAAACCCAAGATTGTAATTTTTACTCTGCTCAGGATTAATACTATAATTGGCAACAACATTGTCGCCATCATTACCAAATATTTCAGTCTCATTAGGCAGTCGCACTGCTTTTTCTGCAGAAGCTAGTAAAGTAATATTAGGTAATACAGCATAAGAAAGCGCAAAGCCATACCCATTATAAGTTTTATTACTGCTTATTACTTCATCTACAAGCTGATTGTTTCCGGCTGCATCTGTTTCAATCTTAGGATCTACATTTATCGTTTTTTGCTGATAGTATTTCCCAAATAAGCTTGCTTGTAACCTGTTATCAAACGCGCTGAACTCATAGGTCAGCGCAAAGATATTTTTGCGTAAATCACGCGTACCTACAAAAGTATTTTCTAAAACCGATCGCAACGCATCACTGTCTTGTCTGTCAATACTGCTAAAAACATGATTAGCAAGCACTTTATGGTTTTTATTAAAAGCATAAGCTAAACCGGTACGTACAGATGTAACATTTCGCTCTATTTTAGCAAGGGTAGGACCTCCTTCTTGTTGTGAACCCCAAGTGTACTCATATTCATTTCCTCTAAAGTCAACTGCAGGTTCTCCATTCCAACTGTAAGCTTGAGCTACAGTGTCACTCAACTGACGATTACGTTTTCCGTAATAGCCATTTACATTTACGTCGAAACCTTTAATAAAAAGATCCTCTTTCTGGTAGATCAAATTAGCCAGACTAGCATCAGATTCATAAAACCTTCCTTTATAAGGTCTTGTCGTCATAAATGCACCATGCTGCACTTCATTATAATCTTCTGAACCGTTAAAGCCTACAAAAAATTGATCTGCCCATTTTACATCTGTAAAACCTACCTGCACCAAACCTCCTGTAGACCTATACGCATCATTAAATCTTCTGGCCGTGATAGGCGTTTGCACACCTCCCAAACCGGTTATTACAACGCTTCTTCCTGAAACTTTATAATCATTATCAGAATAATTATGAAATCCAGAGGCTTTTACAGTAAAGCCAGATCCATCAAAGCGATATAACCCGTTTACACTAGCTTGTAGTGTATTAAAAGAGCCATAAGAAACTGAAGCATTGAAATTTGTATTAGTCGCTTGATTGAGTACAATATTTATTGCTCCACCTAAAGCATCATCAGATAAATATCCGGGAACTACACCTTTATACACCTCAATACGCTCTATCATTGAAGGCGGAATACTGTTTAAATTGTAAGAAGATCCAAAAGTAGAAATGGGAATACCATCTATAAAAATACGCACTGCACTACCAGACAAACCGTTTAAAGAATACTCAACATTAGAGCCTAAGCCTCCATTTTGACGAATTTTTACACCTACACTAGTATTTAATAATTCGTTAGTTTGAATATTGCGCTGTGCAGCTTCATCGGTTTTTATTACATTGAGTGCAAAACCTTTTTTTTCCATTTTAGACTTTGCAGACTCTCCGCGTAAAGCCACTTCCTCCAACTCATAATCCTTATGATTTTTAAGCTGAATGTCATGACGCACATCAACATCGGTAATAACAACCTGATCAAATTCTATATAATCGCCACTGGTAATTTCAAGATTGAATGTACCTGAAGGCAAATCCTTAAACTCATACTTACCCGACCCATTAACGGTTTTTGTACGGGAGAGACTTCCGCCGCTTAGTTTGATTTGAGTACCTAAAACAACATAGCCATTAGTATCTTGAATAAAACCGCTCAAATCATATTGAGCCGCAACAGCAAATGGAATTATAAAGAAAAGAAGGAGTATTTTTTGTTTCATCTATAGGTTTGTTGCCAGCAAATTTATACTTATTTAGATTAAGTACAAATAAAAATAAAGAACAATAGAATTCCTTCCTAAGCCCTATATATTCAGGTATTAAAACCTTTTACGTGAATTATAAACAAAAAAATTATTTTTAATAAAACTAAATAAACACGTATTAAAACGTCAATTCTCTATAAAAAAAGCCCCTTCCTGTATTTTGGAAGAGGCTTTCATTTTGTAAAAAACAAATGTTATTATGGGTGAAGGGCTTTTAAAATTTTATCAAAGATCTCAGTATTCTCATAAACACCTCTAAACTCTTGCGCTTGTGGACCATAAGCAAAAACCGGCACCATAATTCCCGTATGATTCGTCGTTAAGAATTCGCCATGCAATTTACCTGTTTTCAGATCTCCACTTATAATGCCAAACCCCGAAGTTTCGTGGTCGGCTGTTATGACTACCAATGTGTTTTTTGTTTTATCTGCAAACTTTAAAACTTCAGCGATGGTTTGATCAAAATCAAGCATTTCCTGTACGATTCCGCTTGTATTATTTGCGTGTCCGTTGCTGTCTATCTGTGCTGCTTCAATCATCATGAAAAAGGGTTTTTTAGTGTTCTCTAAAATGTCAAGTGACTGTTTTACACTATTGGGCAAGAGCGCTCCGCGTCCATCAGCAATTGAAGGTACTTTTCCATCACCCACATAAACCGCTGTTTTTTCCTTTATAGTATTAAAGTCGGTTAAGTTTTTTATGTGATACGAATCGGGTAGCAATGCCGCTTTAGACTTTCCACCGGCAATAAAGAAATCAATCTCACTTCCTTTTAAATCAGCAAGAATTCCCTGAGCATCATCGCGCTCTTTACGGTGTGCATAAAAGGATGCCGGAGTAGCCCCGTCAATCGCATCGGTTGTAATCAAACCAGTTGAGAAGCCTTTAGTCCCCAGAATTTCAGTGATGTTTTGCAGCGGTTGATCATCAGGTCCTACGCCAATCGCCCGATTATGTGTTTTGGTACCGGTAGCCATCGCCGTAGCTCCCGCAGCAGAATCGGTAACCAGATCGTCTGTTGAGGCAGTTTTAGAAAAGCCGATATCTTTCAATTGGGTAACCGTCAATGCGCCTCCATTTGCTATTTGACCCGAAGTGATTTGCGCCAAACCAGTACCGTCACCAATCATCAAAATCACATTGACCGGAGTAGTCTCATAATCGAATTGAAATTCCGGCTGATAGACTTCGATTTTCTGCGTATTTACATAAGTGTTTTGATCCAGAGTTTTAAGGTAAGTAACCGCTTCTCCCGGAGTATCAGTATTGATAAAATCTACTCCAAGATCTGCAAAACGCGTCCATGCAATCTTAGTATCGGGACTGCCCCAAAAGCGAAACTTCTTATTCACCTCATGCGCTTTTGCTATTGCTGCTTTTACCTTTTTGAGTTCAGGAGCGACCATATTCCCAAAACCATTCCATACCGAATAATCTTTATAATTCACACTGATCAACGCTACTTTACTGAGGTCAATCTGATCTAAATCCTCTAAATCCTGATAATCAAACTGAATAAAATCCGGATAATTCTTATAGGTTTCTGCTGCCGGTCTGTTGCCTGAAATCACAAACGTAAGTTGATCTGTGTTGGCCAATTCCTGGTTTTGAATTGCTTTTATTACTGCTTCTAAAGTAGTTTCAGCATCAGATTTAATATCGATAAGCACATGGAGGCTTCTGAGTTTACCTTCTTCACTCAACTTTTTTAGCGGTTGTAAGTACAACTGATCTAGTGTGTTCCCTGTAGAGATCTCATCTTCAGTGTGTGTAACAAAAAGGGTGTCGTTTTTTAAAAATACGTCGGCTTCAATACTGCTCGCCCCACCTATATAAGCTTCCCAAAAAGGAAATTCTTGTGCATAATCGTTATGTGAATGCACATGGTAAGCGGCTTTTTGTTGTGCAAAGCTTTGGATACTGACACATAACAAAAAGATTAGAACTCTATTTTTCATGCTGTTGATTTTTGGCATTTATGGCTTTTAAAATTTTATGATAAATGGCGCTATTCTGGTAAATTCCTTTAAAATTTTCAGCGCCTTTTCCTGCCGCAAAAACAGGGATTAACTCTCCGCTGTGCTGATCTGTGGTAAAATAAACTGCAACCTTCTCCGGAACTTCAGTTTTCTCACCGGTTTCTTCGTCAACCTCATAGTATTTCCCAATGCTTGCCCCTCCTGTCTCGTGATCTGCAGTAATGACCAAAAGCGTATTTGGATGTGTTTCTACATAGTCTAAAACAGCGCCGATGGTTGTATCAAAATCAGCTACTTCTTCAATCATCATTTCAGGGTTCATATCGTGTCCGCCCCAGTCTATATACGATCCTTCAATCATCAGGAAAAAAGGTTTTTCGGCTTTGCCAAAATAATCAAGCGCCTCTAAACTAGCTTCCTTTAAAAAGTCACCACGCCCCTCTATTTTTGACGGAAGCCCTTCGTCTTCAATAATAAACGCATTACGCATCCCGGCTTTTGAATTGCCCAGCTTAAGGGTGTCCAGATGGTAATTATGCTCCAGTAACGTACTAAACAGATTCTTCCCGTCACTCCGGTTGCTCAGGAATTTACGGCCACCGCCCGCTAAAAAATCTACGTCGGCGGTAACGAGCTGTGCAGCAATTTCTTCATGCATATCCCGGTCTTTAACATGTGCATAAAAAGAAGCCGGCGTGGCATGGGTGATTGAGGTGAGCGAGATGAGGCCGGTTTGATAGCCATCCTTTTTCAACTTCTCTAAAATCGTTTCCTGTGGAATCGTGTCTTTTGAAACTCCTATCGCACGCTTATAGGTTTTTTGCCCGGTGGAAAAAGCAGTTGCCCCGGCTGCCGAATCAGTAATTTTATGACTGGTAGAATAGGATTTGTGCAGGCCTATTTCTTCAAAGCGTTCAAAATTGGGTGTACTTTCACCAAAATAAAACGCACTCGAAACCTGCGGAATACCCATCCCATCTCCAATCATCAAGATCACATTAAGAGGTTCTTCCGTTTGAGTTTCCTGAGCATTAAGTTTTAATAAACAGACGTTTACCAGCAGCGCACCAAGCACAACAAGACTTTTCTTCGTTACATTCATCATTTGGTATTTTTAAAAATTTGAAACGGCAGAACTTGCGTTCCGCCATTTCAAAAATAATGTACTACATATTAATATCCCTTATTTTGCTCCAGATATCCCGGGGTATTAGAAGCCCCGTCAATCGCTTCCTGAGGAATCGGGAATAATCGATGGTTTGGATCACTATCGGTTTTTGAAGTCCATGAATCTTCGTATGTACCGAAACGAATCTGGTCGCTACGACGTGCCATTTCCCAGTAGAATTCAAAACCGCGCTCACGCAATAAAGTTTCTAAGGTAATGCTGGTTAAAGCTGGAGGGGTTTGATCTGGTCTTGCATTACGGGAAGCTCTAAGGGTATTAACATCTGTTAGTGCTCCGGCGTTATCGCCCATTCTAAGTTTTGCTTCAGCGCGCATTAAATACACGTCAGCCAAACGCAATAGAATAAGATCTACACTGCTGTAATTGTTACCATTATCTGAGGTCTTACTGAATTGCCACTTCGCAAAACGGTAACCGCTTGCATAACCTGCGCTTCCATCCAGACTAATAGCTAGTGTATGGTCTACATAATAGGTAATGTCTTCAGGATCTGAACCATTTTCACGTGCTTCAGCAAGCGGATAAATTCTAAAGCCGCTGTTGCCATTAGCATCGGTACCGGTCATAAAATTTCCTGATCGGTAGTTTTCTTTTCGAGGTGCCCACATCGTACCGCGAATGATTCCACGATCGATTTCAAAATCAGAACCTGCGACGAAGTAATGGTCTTTATCTGTTTTGAACCCTAACGTATCTCGCTTATATGGCGTTAATCCTGAAATATCTTCCAAGTCATCAGGGACTTGTGCATTTTTCTTATAGAAACGGGCATCGGCATCGGCAGGATCTACACTTCCGTAAGCATCAACCCAATACTGATAGAAATCAGGTGTTGCGGCAGGACCGTCTGTACCATCCATACTTAGATAGAAATCTCCCGGTCTTGGAAATAACGAACCCGACATCGACCAGTAGGCCCAACGATTGTGATCATTATTCAATACTCCTCGTAAATCTAAAGCGAAAATCAACTCTGCATTGTCGTGATTCTCATCATTGAACAGGTCAAAATATTCTGAAGAAAGTGCATAACTTCCGTCATTGATGATTCGATTAGTATAGTTTATCACCTGAGTCATATCTTCATCTGTGAACACGGGAGTTCCGTAAGGGTCTCTATACACCCCTGCATTGAGATACAACTTAGCCAAAAATCCATAAACTGCATGGGGTGTTATACGCCCCTTACCATTGCCAGGGCTGATAGCATCTACCACCGCCAGAAACTCTGCTTCGATATAGCTTACCGCTTCTGCACCTAGTAATACTTCTGAAGTTTCTGAAGTAGCTTCCTTTTTGAAAGTAAGTCCCCAGCTGTCTAAAAACAGCATATTTTCATAAGCGCGTAAGGCCCGCATTTCTGCCAATCCCTGAATGGCTTCAGCATCGCCTGCTTCGGCAAGCGGTGTTAATACATCTATTGCTGCTACGGTTCTAAACAATGCGGTAGTGAGATAACTCCATGATTCGGTAACCAAACTGTTGCTTGAAGACATCAGGTGTCTGTGTGCGGTGGTATAGGTATCATTATCTGCCCATTGCGTTCCACCCAGCCCGGTACGCGGGGGTAAGATCGCTTCGTCTGAAGGAATTTCCTGCAGCCCAAAATAGCGGGTATGTCTAAAGGTTTGCGGTAAAATACCGTAAGCCGCAGAGATCGATCCGGAGACAGGCTCTGCTAAACCGTCAGTTCCGGTTAGCGATTCGTCTAATATTTCTTCTTCGAGGTCTGTACAATTCCAGAACAGTAAAGCACTAAGCCCTACAACCAGCGTGAGAATTCTATAATTCATTTTAAGCAGTTTTTAATTTTTTAGAAGGATACATTTAACCCGAACACAACGGTACGTGCTTTTGGGTACGTGAAGTAGTCAATACCATACGATTTTGAATCGCTGGAGCTACCCGTGTTTAATTCTGGATCAAAACCGGTGTAATCGGTGATGGTAAACAGGTTTTGTCCGGTTACTGATAAACGCACATTCGTCAACCATTGTTCCAACCCGATCACCTGAGGGTCTAAGCTGTAAGCTAAAGTGGCATTATTCAAGCGCAAGAAAGCACCGTTCTCCAGATAACGCGTAGAAACCGTATTGGAGTTACTGGGATCTTCATTAGCATACTCGATGGCTTGATCTGTAGTGTTCAACGAATTGGCAATCTGTGTTTTATTAAACAAACTCATACGGGTGTGGTTATAAATTTTATTACCGCTAACCCCGTTAAAGTTCAATCCCAGATCAAAGTTCTTATACTTGAATTTAAGGTAGAATGCATACAGAATATCGGGCACCGCACTTCCTGCTGAAATACGATCACTATCATCTATTTGACCGTCGCCGTTAACATCGGTAAACTGGCTGAGACCATCTGCTCCAATCCCATTGAATTCTCTAAGGAAGAAATTACCTATAGGTTGATCATTCATATACCCGTTGATGGTCGCTCCGGTTTGTCCTGCACCGCTGGCAGTACCGGTAGTTACAATGGTAAAAGGAGAATCGGTTATCTCATTTTTAATGTATGAAATGTTACCTCCTATATTGTAAGAAAAATCCCGACTGCGATCGCTCTGGTAATCTAAAGCCAACTCGATACCGCTGTTCTTGATCTTCATCCCCGGTATGTTTTGCCACTTATAGCCTACCTCATCAATAGGATCTTGCGTTGAGAAATACAGCAATACATCATTGGTTTCCTTCAAAAAGTAATCTACCGATCCGCTTAGTTTATAGTCCAGAAAACCAAAATCTAAACCAATATTGGTTTGTGTCGTTTCTTCCCACTGCAAATCAGGATTTGCCGTACGGGCGAAAACCAAACCGTAATCATACCCTTCCCGGGTAGTGATAGCATCATTTAAGGGATAAATATCATTATCTGCAAAACTTTCGCCATAGCTTAAACGTGTTTGTTTTGAAGGGATTTCCTGATTTCCTGATTTCCCCCAGCTCGCTCTCAACTTTAAATTGTTGATCCCTGAATCTGCCATAAAATCTTCTTTGAAAATATTCCATCCTAAAGCCAAAGAAGGGAAAGTTGCATAGCGGTTGTTTTCACCAAATTTGGTCGAACCGTCAGAACGTAAGGTAGCCGTCACCAAATATTTGTCTTTGTAATCGTAGTTTACACGACCAAAAAACGACTGCAATTCATTGCTGGTCGCGCTAGAAGTCTGACTGTAATTATCACCCCGCGCTTGCCCCAATTGGTAACGCGGTTCGATTCCGTTATCGGGGAAATTTTCAAAATAAAAATTCTTAGCATGGATAAAGAATTTCTGGTAGGAATGTCCTGCCAGAACTGTAAGTCCGTGATCGCCAAAATCGGTAACATACGTGAGGGTGTTTTCAACGAGTGTATTTCTATTTGTGGTATATGCTGAACTCACCGAACCTTCAGCATAATCAGGATCTGCAGAATACGGCATATATTGAATATCCCGGTCTGTTGTAGAATAATCCACCCCCAGATTCAGCTTATAGGTTAACCCATCTATAAACGCTAAGGAAGGTGAAATATTAGCGATCATTCGGTTGTTGTTTGAAAAGTCTCCGTAAATATCCTCAAGGATCAACGGATTCAATCCTGTACCAAAAACCGTAGGTTCCCCATTTGTATAGGCCGGAGTAGTAGGATTTAAACTCAGCATATTACTCACTATAGAACTGGTATTGGGTCTGGTATTCTCGGTACGGGTAGCAGTTAGGTTCAGATCAACCTTGAGACGATCATCCCACCCCTTTTGAGTGACGTTAGCACGTGCAGAATAGCGTTTGAGATCACTATTATTGATGATCCCTTCTTGATCATCAACGCCTATCGAAGCAAAATACGATGTACTTGCTGTACCACCACTCATCGAGAAGTTGATGTTATTGGTAATTGCCGTGCGAGTAAGCTCGTCCTGCCAGTCGGTATTAGCTCCGTTATCGCTTAAGCTTCCGCCTATTTGTGGAATGACCGTTCTAAACTCCTCTGCAGAAAACACATCGATCGTATTGGCGATACTAGAAATTGCAGTTGAAGCCGAAAAGTTCATTTGCGTTCTTCCTGCTTTTCCTTTTTTAGTTGTGATGACCACTACCCCGTTTGCTGCACGCGAACCGTAGATCGCAGCTGCCGAAGCATCTTTCAATACGTTGATGGACTCAATATCCTGAGTATTGATGAAGTTTAGCGGGTTTGTTGCCAAACCGTTTCCGGAGTTATCTAAGACAAAGCCATCAACCACATAAAGGGGAGAGGTTCCTGAACGCAAGGTTCCTACACCACGAATGATGATATCCTGACCGGCTCCCGGTTCCCCACTGGTATTGGTAACATTCAAACCAGAGACTTTACCTTGTAATAAGTTACCCGGGTTATTGACTACCCCTTTATTGAACTCATCGGCAACCACAGAGCTTACAGCTCCGGTTAAATCAGATTTTTTTTGAGTCCCATAGCCTACCACCAAAACTTCATCAAGTTCTGAAGTATTTGCCGAAAGGTTAATGGTATAATTGGTCTGTTGAGAAACGGTAATTGTAGTGGTTTCAAACCCTACATAAGAGACTTCGAGTACATCACCGGGATTGGCAACTATACTGAAATTACCATCAAAATCTGTAGTGGTTCCGCTTGAAGTTCCTTTGACCTTAACCGATGCTCCCGGTAATAAAACCCCATCGTTATCGGTTACCGTTCCGGTTATGGTTTGTTGAACAGCTATCTCTTCAATATTTGAAACTGCCGATGTCTTAAATTCCACAAGCGGTGTTTTCGCCTGGGCTTGAGTAGAAAAAAATACAATTGAGGCGAGGGCAACTATATTCTTACATGTAATAGTATTATTTTTAAAATTCATGTTTAAGTAATTGATTGGACACAATGCTTAATAATGGATGGCGCAGTTGTTGGTAGCAACTGCGTTTTTTTGTGGATTTGTGCTACATATTTTAGTGGGTTTATGCGTTTCTTTTCGCAGTGCTAAATAATTGAATTTCTCAATAAAAGGTTTTACTTAAAGGTTACGCGTGGGTTAAATAAGCGAGTTCAGGATTGTTTTAGACGTTAAATTCCTTTATACTGCTTTAGCTTGCTTTTAAAGCAGCATAGCATCTGTATTATAAGGTTTTGCAGCTCAAAAAAAAATCAATCTACTGAATAGTACGCAAGGTTTTTTTTATGATCTTAGTTAACACAGATTAGCTATCCTTAATAATTAATTAAAGTAACTGTAAAGAATTTGTTTGGGTATAGGGACGACTTAGACCCTTTTAAGTTTACGTATACCTCTGGAAAAGCTCCCCTATTTTTAGAGTCAAAAAGTATTTACCGAATACCTCTGCTTTTAAAAAAAGTTTCCCGTTATATTCAGATACTATCCTAAGACGTTCCGGTGTCTTTAATCAGCTTAATCCATCTGATTAGCCCAAAGTATTGTCTACTGAGGTGAGCCATGACTGAAGGATTTATTTTTGAACTTCCTGTATGTAGTTCAAAATAGCTTTTCCAACTTAGCATTTTATTTACTTAGAAGTTAAGAAAATCGATAAGCGTATTTTCTAAATTGCCGGTCCACTGCTGTTTACCATCTTACAGCTCATAGAGGTTCCTGAAGTTATACCAGAACCTGCATATGATGTTTTTGAATGCTATATCATGGGTTGCCCTCGAGTGGGTTACTGAGGCGGTACCCATTGGGTAACCCATTAGTACCTCTTGTACTTTTTCCGTTAACGGGAGCGCTTGATCTTTCAACCACTATAGTCTCATAAGGTCCTAAATACATCTTTCTGTATAGGGGCGATTTTATTCTTGCCGTCGCCATAGAAAAATGAAATTTACACAGTGCTGCTTCACAAACCATTGCACTCATAGAAAAAGTAGGTATCGTAAAATCAATTCTTAATCTTACTTGCTGCGTAATTTCACACTTCTGGCAATTTATCTTGGACACGGAAACCACTCTGTAAATAATGTATTTACCTCCTAAAAGCTAACAAAACCTTAGCAAAATACTTTCGAGCTCAACTGCAAAATTATATTACATTAGTTCTTATATTATAGAACTAACTAGTCGTTCCCTTAAATTTAAAATAACCTGTGCTACTACGTGATGGTGTAAAATCTGCAGCTTTAAAAGTATCTTCAGAAACGCAAAAACTCAGTGATTTTGTCAAAGATAAGAGCAAATCATTGGTGGACCGCCTGGAAAGTTTTGAAGACATCATAAACCTTGAAGTAGGCGATACCGGTCTCAATCGTGCCAAAGCATTAGAGCGCGAGTTTGATATCAGGCAGTTATACATCAAATACGAAGGCGACAATCCTACGGGAACGCAAAAAGACCGCATTGCGTTTGCACAGGTTTACGATGCCCTGCGACGGGAGTATGAGGTGGTATCCCTTGCTACCTGTGGTAATTATGGAGTGGCAGTAGCACTGGCGGCAAACCTGGCCGGAATACAGTGTCAGATTTACATCCCCGAATCGTATCACACCGAACGCATCATCGAAATGCAAAACCTCAACGCACATATTATACGTCTGCCTGGGAGTTATGAAGATGTGGTTAAGGCTAGTAGCCTTCTTGCTGAGCAAAACGAGTGGTACGATGCTAATCCCGGAGGATCAAACACCCCTTTACAGATTACGGCTTATGCTCAGATCGCAAACGAAATTGTAGAAGAACTGGGCGATGCGCCTAAGTACTGTGCGGCACCGGTTTCTAACGGGACCCTTTTTGCCGGTATTTACCGCGGTTTTGTAAGCCTCTATAAACGGGGTAAGACCTCTCGTATACCTAAAATGATCGCAGCCTCTTCTACGCATAAAAACCCCATTATCCAGTCGTTTAAACTGGGACTTGAAGTATGCAAAGACCTCAATCCCGAAGCGATAAAAGAAACCAAATACAACGAGCCGCTTATCAACTGGCACAGCTTTGACGGCGAAGAAGCTTTGTATGCGTTGCGTGAATCAGGCGGTGAAGCCTATAACATAAGTGATGCAAAACTTAAAAAAATGACCTCACTGCTGCTTCAAAAAGAAAGTATGCGCGTATTGCCGGCATCCACTGCCGGGCTTATCGGCTTACTTGAACTGGACGAAAAACTAAATTTAGAACCAGACCGCTTTGTGGCGGTACTAACTGCAAAATATTAATACAATGAAACAAGCTATAGACGGCAAAGCACTGGTATACTGTGACGGCGCCTTCAACACCCCTAACGGAAAAACAGCACACGGCCTCGTACGTTTTACTGAACGTTACGATGTGGTAGGTGTGATCGATCATACCTACGCCGGTAAAGATGCCGGTGAGGTCTTAGACCAAAAACCAAACGGAATTCCCATTTTTGAAAACTTTGACGCAGCACTTGTTGCTTTAGAATCTCAAAACAACTTACCCAAATCTCTGGTGATTGGGCTTGCGCCTGACGGCGGAAGACTTCCGGCCATTGCAAAAGAAACTATCAAAAAAGCATTGGAGCGAGGCTGGAATGTAGACAGCGGACTTCATGATTTTCTGACCAATGATAAAAATCTGGTAGATATCGCAGCTGAGAAAGGTTCGCAGATTCGGGACATACGCAAAACGCCAGACCGCGATAAACTGCACTTTTTTACAGGAGATATCGAGCAGGTTGACTGCTTAAAACTGGCGGTTTTGGGTACCGATTCGGCTATTGGGAAACGCACCACCGCCTGGATTATCGTGCATGGTTTCCGCAATGCGGGATTAAAGGCTGAGATGATAGGTACCGGACAGACTGCCTGGATGCAGGGAGCCAAATACAGTATGGTGATGGACAGTTGCATCAACGATTTTGTTTCGGGTGAGATCGAGCATGCTGTCGTGAGTGCTTATAAAAATGAAAAACCAGACGTGATCGTGATTGAAGGTCAGGGTAGTTTGATGAATCCAGCCTATCCCGGCGGTTTTGAAATTCTGGCTGCAGGAAGACCCGATTATGTCATACTGCAGCACGCTCCAAAACGCATGGAATATGATGGGTTTCCGGGGTATCGTCTGCATTCTTTGAAAGAGCAAATCAATGCCATTGAGGTGATCTCAGGGAGAAAAGTAATTGCCATAACCGTAAATCACGAGGAGATGACACCTGACGAAATCATTCCCGCCTGTGAAGCGATTACACAAGAAACCGGTTTGCCGGCTTTTGACGTTTTGGCCCACGGATCAGAAGGATTGATCCGTGTATTGCAACAACACCTTAAAAAACACTAAGCGACTTGATGAAGATAAAACAAGTCACTTTTGAACAACTCGACCTTAAGCTTTCGGAGCCGTATACCATCGCGTATGAGACGATTGCGCATACCACAAATTTCATACTCAAAATAGTCACCAGTAGTGGACTTACCGGCTTTGGCTGTGCTGCTCCTGATGTAGTAGTAACCCTTGAAAGTCCGGCGCAGGCAAAAGAAACCATTGAAAACATACTCATTCCCTACCTGATAGGTAAAGATGCGATGATGTCTGTTCAAATTCTGGAAGAGCTAAAAACCTTGCTTCCTACTTCGTCTTCGGTATTAGCAATGACCGATATGGCGCTTCTGGATCTCAAGTCCCGAAAAATGGACGTGCCGCTCTATCAGTTTCTAGGCGGTTACCGGCACAGCATTCCCACAAGCATGACCATTGGTATTCTCACCGTAGAAGACACACTCAAAGCAGCTGCAGCATATCACAAACAAGGATTTTTTATACTGAAAGTCAAAGGGGGACTGTCTGTTGATGAGGATGTTGAGAAAATGATACGCATACGCGAATTGTATCCGGACATGGTTTTGCGCTTTGATGGCAATCAAGGCTATTCGGTGGAGCAAGCACTTCGTTTTTTAAAACAAGCGAAAGCCGCGAAGATCGAACTATTTGAACAACCCACCGCAGTGGGAAAAGATCACAATATGGGCCAGATCACCCACCGTACAGCTACTCCGGTGATGGCAGACGAAAGCCTGAAAAATCTGGAAGATGCCTTTCGCCTTGCGCAAAACAGCCGCATCAATATGGTAAACATCAAACTCATGAAAGTGGGTGGAATACGGGAAGCCATGCACATCAATTCAGTAGCCAAATCAGCTGGATTTGAGGCCATGGTGGGCTGTATCGATGAGTGCGCTCTGGGTATTTCAGCAGGATTGCATTTTGCACTTTCACGAGCAAATATCAAATATGCTGATCTCGATGGACATCTGGATATTTTAGATGATCCTTTTTCCGGAATTTTCTCGCTTAAAAAAGGTGTGTTATATCCGAGTGAAGCTCCCGGCCTCGGGGTACTTTGATTAACTCAAACAGGTTTCCTTTCCAATAAAATACATACCGTTGATCTGAAATATTTCAGCTGCTTTATAAAATAGGTTTTTTAGTTATAAATGTTTTATTTACATTTATTATTTATTTAAAGTATAAGGCTTTGAATAATCCTATTAACCTTTCGTATTTATGGTATTCCTTTTTAGAAATAATTTCTTTGCTCTAACGGTTTTAGCACTTCTTTTAGCCAATTGCAACAGCATTAAAAACCAAGCCGTTAAAGACTCAGAATCGAGCAGGAGTGCCTATCTGATGACTTACTTTAAAGACGATGATCACAGTCTGCATCTGGCTTTAAGTACAGATGGTTATACGTTTACTGATGTAAATGCGGGTAAACCTGTGGTTGCCGGAGATACCATTGCGAGCCAAAGAGGCATACGCGATCCGCACATCACCCGCGGTCCCGATGGTGCTTTTTATGTCGCGATGACCGACCTGCATATTTTCGCTAAACAAAAAGGCTATCGCGAGACCACATGGGAAAGACCTCAGGACGCATACGACTGGGGAAACAACCGCGGCTTTGTATTGATGAAATCTTATGATTTGATCAACTGGACGCACAGCAATTTTCTTTTTGATGAGCATTTTCCCGAGCTGAAAAACATTGGTTGTGCCTGGGCTCCGCAGACCATTTACGATCCCAAAGCAGCTAAAATGATGGTGTATTTCACCATGCGATTGGGCCACGGTCTTACCAAAATGTATTATGCGTATACCAATGATGACTTTACGGAAATCGTCACCAAACCCAAATTGCTATTTACCTATCCCAATCCTGAAGTGCAGGTCTTGGATGCAGATATCGCCCCACTGGAAGATGGGCGCTATGTGATGACCTACGTCGCTCAGGAAAATCCCGGTGGAATTAAGCTGGCATTTTCAGATCACGCCAATGGCGGTTATACGTATGATGCGGAATGGATCGATCAGGAACCGGGTTCGTGCGAAGCCCCCAATGTCTGGAAGCGCATCGGCGAAGATAAATGGGTCTTGATGTATGATATTTTCAGCATCAATCCGCACAATTTTGGATTTTTAGAAACAACCGATTTTAAAACCTTTAAGAATCTGGGACATTTTAACGAAGGCGTGATGAAAACAACCAATTTCACTTCGCCTAAACACGGTGCAGTGATTACCCTAAGTCAGAGAGAAGCCAAAAATCTGGCTGCTCACTACTCAATGGATTTAAATTTCTAACTGAATTGGATATGAAAACCTTTAGAACAACCACATTATTTCTTTTTTTAAGTCTTTCCTTAAATCTTATGTTTGGCCAAAACCCAAAAATGGACGGCTACCTGTTCGCCTATTTTGAGGGTAAGGGTGACGGAGACCAACAAGAGCAAGTACGCTTTGCTGTAAGTGATGATGCCATACACTGGAAAGCCTTAAACGGAAATAAACCTATCGTTTCTTCTGCTGAAATATCCAGTACCGGCGGGGTTCGCGATCCACATATTTTACGTGGTGGTAAAAAGGATGGTTTCTATATGGTTGCAACCGATATGTACACGCGTAAAAATGGCTGGGATTATAATCCGGGAATAGTTTTAATGCATTCTGATGATTTGATCAATTGGAAATCTTCCGCGATTAATCTCGAAGAAACTTACCCCGAAAAATTTAAAAATAATAAATGGGTTTGGGCTCCACAGACTTTTTACGATACTAAAAAGAAGAAATACCTCGTCTATTTTACAGTGCGCTCCTACGACAACCTGAAGCTTGACTTTTATGCGGCCTATGCCAACAAAGACTTTACAGCTTTTGAATCTACTCCAAAACTGCTTTACAGTGCCAAAGACGGGGCTATAGACGGTGACATTATCTTTAAAGACGGTCTGTACCATTTGTTTTATAAAGGAAATACTAAAGACGAAAACGGCAAAGAAATTCAAAATGGAATCAAGCAGGCTACGAGTAAAAAGCTTTTAGGACCCTATGAAGAACGCTTCGATTATCTGGATGCCTATGCCGACCAAAATACCACGGTTGAAGGAAGTTCGGTTTTTAAGTTGAATAACAAAGACGAGTACATCCTTATGTATGACCTGTATTCCAGCGGGCGTTATGAGTTTCAACGCAGTACCGATTTGTACAACTTCACTACGGAAACCGAGTCCTTTACCAAAGACTTTTTCCCACGCCACGGCAGTGTGATCAGCATCACCAAAGAAGAAGCCAAACGCCTGAATGCAACATGGGGCGGCGTTCCTCAAGCGCTATTAACCGAAGCAGACGGAACCTTTCCGTTCCAATCAACAGGAAATCCCATAATTACGCACAAATACACTGCAGACCCGGCGGCATTAGTAGAAAATGACACCTTATGGCTGTTTACCGGTCACGATTATGAAGGTGGACAAAAAGGCTATAAAATGAAGGACTGGCTGGTGTTTTCAACCACTGATACTCAGAACTGGACCGAGCATCCGGTTCCCCTAAAAATTACCGACTTCACCTGGGCAACCAGTGGTGATGCGTATGCCGGGCACGTAGCCAAAAGAAACGGCAAATACTACTGGTACATCAGCACCAACTGGAACGGGATAGGCGTTGCAGTGGCCGATCAGCCACAGGGTCCTTATAAAGATGCTTTGGGGAAACCGCTTTTAACCAATGAAGATTGTTTTGCCTCTTCTCATAACTGGACTTGTATTGATCCCGCAATTTTTATAGACAAAGACGACCAGCCCTGGATTTTCTGGGGCAACGGGGTTTGCTATTACGCAAAGTTGAAAGACAATATGATTGAGATTGACGGTGAAATCAAAAAAATAGATTTTGAAGGCCTTGACTTTACCGAAGCTCCCTGGGTGCATGAAAAAGACGGCACCTACTATTTAACCTACGCCACCGGTTTTCCTGAAAAAATCGCCTATGCCACGGCAAACGCGGTCGATGGGCCTTATACCTACGGTGGAATCCTAAATGAACTAGCCGGAAACAGCAATACCAACCATCAAAGCATTGTTGAATTTAAAGATGACTGGTATTTTATCTACCACAACGGCGGTATTCAGACAGATGGAGGGAGCTACAGCAGATCGGTATGTATTGACAAGTTGATATACAATGAAGATGGAAGTTTAAAACGTGTGCAAATGACCACCGAAGGCTTAGCTCCTATTAACGAATAGCTTTACTAAAATCCGTCTTTAAGCTTCTCCAGACCAGAATGATCCAAAACTTTGATTCGTTTACCTTTAGTCTCTATAAGACCTTGCTTTTTAAATTTAGCCAGCGTGCGTATACACAATTCGGTCGCAGTACCTACCACATCGGCGATATCTGCTCGGGAAAGTATGAGCGCTAAATAACCCTCATCATCAGTACTAAAGGTCGTGCTCAGATAAAGGAGTACCTCGGCAAGACGCTGATTGACTGTTTTCTGAGCCATATTCACGATAAAGTCATCGGCGATTTTAAGTTCATGAGCCATATGCTTTAAAATAGCTTGTGTAAATGCAGGGTTATCTTGAATACGATCGGTAATTTGATCTTTAGGAATAAAACACACCTCCATATCGTTAAGCGCAACGGCACTCAGATTTGTCGCTTCTTCAGAAATCATAGAACGTTGTCCCATCACTTCACCTTTAGAAGCAATCTTTACGATCTGGTCTTTCCCGTTATCACTTATTTTTGACAGTTTAGAAACGCCACCCCGCACACAATAAACACCACCAAGTTTTTCTCCTTCCTTAAAAAGTGCTTCCCCCTTTTTTATGCGGCGTGAAACCTTACTATCAGAAATCGCCTTAAGCTCTTCTTTCTTAAGTGCTTTAAGTGAATTCAATTCTCTGATAATACAATTTTCACACCGGGATTCTTCGTGTTCTGCCATACTTCAAAATTAGCATAATTTTTTGGTCAACTGACAAAAGTCATCTTTTATCCAATATCGCTTTCAGTCCTTTGCATCAGGTATTTAAGCAAATTAGAGTACAATGAACAAGTGTTATCATTGTGGTGACCCGTGTACAAACGGCACATTCCCACACAGAGGCAAGGCGTTTTGTTGCAACGGCTGTAAAACAGTTTATGATATTTTACAAGATAATGATCTGTCGTATTACTACGATCTAGATGCTAATCCCGGTACCTCCCCAAAGGAGATTAAGGGCAGATTTGATTTTCTCGACAACCCCGAAATCAAGGCCAAACTGCTTGATTTTGACGAACAGGCTACGCAAATCGTCTCGTTTACCATTCCGGCTATTCATTGCAGTTCTTGTATCTGGGTGCTCGAAAACCTCAACAAACTACGACCCGAAATCACCAATACGCAGGTTAATTTTCCCGAAAAAACAGTCAGGATCACCTTTAATGCTGATACCCTAAGCCTCAGGCAGGTAGTTGAACTGCTGTGTATGTTGGGTTACGAACCGGTGATTTCGCTTGATGACTTTGACAAAAAAGAGCGCAGAACAGACCGCTCACTCATTTACAAACTGGGTATCGCAGGCTTTGCCTTCGGGAATATTATGTTTCTCTCTTTCCCCGAATATTTTGAAGTAGAAGAATTTTGGCTAGACCGTTATAAACCGGTTTTTAGAGCCCTCATGTTGCTGTTTTCGCTTCCGGTGGTGTTTTACTCAGCCCGGGATTATATGCTTTCCGCCTGGAGGTCTCTACGCTCGAAGATGCTCAACATCGATGTGCCCATTGCTCTGGGCATTCTGGTGCTTTTTATACGCTCATGCTATGAAGTGATTTCCAATACGGGAACCGGCTTTTTTGACAGCCTGGCGGGACTGGTTTTTTTCTTATTGCTGGGGAAATTCTTTCAGCAAAAAACCTATGCCTACCTGTCTTTTGAGCGCGATTACAAATCCTATTTTCCCATCGCGATTACGCGAGTTGAACCTTCAGTCTCACCCGATGCAAGCAGCCGTGAAGTGCAAATTCCCGTTTACCAGATCAAACCCAAAGACCGCATCCTCATTCGCAATGGCGAACTCATTCCGGTTGATGGGGTCCTGATCAACGGGCACGGACTTATCGATTACAGTTTTGTAACAGGCGAAGCAGAACCGGTGGCCAAAAAACCCGGGAGTATGCTGTATGCAGGAGGGATGCAACAGGGTGGTATCATCGAATTAAGTGTAACCAAAGCCGTAGAACAAAGCTACCTTACCCAGCTGTGGAGTAATGAGGTCTTCCAGAAAAAACATCAGAACGAACTCCAATCGCTCACTTCAAAAATAAGCAAACAGTTTACTCTGGGTATATTAAGCATTTCCCTGGCAGCTGCACTTTGCTGGTGGTTTATAGACTCTTCAAAAATACTGAATGTCTTTACGGCCGTGCTCATCGTGGCCTGTCCCTGTGCGCTGGCACTGTCTGCTCCCTTTACACTGGGTAACCTGTTGCGCATTACCGGCAAAAACAAATTCTACTTAAAAGATGCCGGGGTTCTCGAGCAACTTGCCGAGATCGATACCCTGGTTTTCGATAAGACCGGCACGCTGACCACCACTTCTAAAGAACGTATTCGCTATACCGGTCAGAGTCTTACCGAACGGGAAGAGTCCCTGCTCACCAGTACCCTTCGGGCATCAAATCATCCGCTAAGCAGAAGCCTTTATGCTTTGTTGCAGGACTATGACATTCAGACTTTAGATCATTTTGAAGAACAACCGGGTCAGGGCATCACCAGTACTAAGCGGAAGCAACAGATACGCGTGGGTTCGTATGCATTTGTCAATCAGCTTCCCCCAGATGCAGAACCACCCACTGACCTTCTCACCAGTGTGCACATCGCTACAGAAAACGGCTATAAAGGCTATTACAGCTTTCAAAGCACGTATCGTAAAGCTTTAAAACCTGTTTTCGAAGCTTTAAACCCCGATGCCGAACTCCTTATTCTTTCCGGAGATAATAACCGCGAAGCACCCCAATTGAACCAATTGCTTGGGATGCCCGTCGAGATGCATTTTGATCAAAAGCCCAAAGACAAACTCGAGTTTATCAAAAAGCTGCAGCAAGAGGGTAAAAAAGTGATGATGCTGGGCGACGGACTTAACGACAGCGGAGCTTTGGCACAAAGCGATGTAGGCATCGCCATTTCTGAAAATGTGAATGTCTTTTCACCGGCCTGTGACGGTATTCTCGATGCTTCCCGTTTTGAGCAATTGCCCGCCTTTATCCGGCTGGCTAAAAAGGGACGGCAGATCATCAAATGGAGCTTTGCTTTTTCGCTGCTTTACAATGTGGCAGGCATCGCGCTGGCCGTAAGTGGCAATCTAAAACCGGTTTATGCCGCCATTTTGATGCCGTTGAGTTCCATAAGTATTGTGGCCTTCACCACACTTTGCACCCACTATTACGGAAGCAAACTGCAGGCTGTAGAAAAAAATGAAAAGAATTTCAAAAGCTGATTTATGTCATCTTTTAAGGAACTGTGCATCGGTAATTTTACACCATAATTCAGGTAGGTATGAGTATCATTTATATGCTTCTCGCGATAAGCGTGGTTGTAGCGTTAGTCTTTTTTGCAGCCTTTATTTTTTCGGTACGCAAAGGGCAGTACGATGACACCTATACCCCTTCGGTGCGCATGCTTTTTGAAGACGAACTGGTAAAAACCAAAAAGTCTTCGGCAAAACCACCTCAACAATCCAGTACCAATCATTCAGATCGCAAATCGAAGTAATTATGCAAACAGAACAGTTTTATTACGACAACAAAATCGTAAGAAAGTTTATCATCGCCACCCTGTTTTGGGGGCTCATCGGGATGAGCGTAGGCTTACTGCTGGCCTTTATGTTTTTATTCCCCAATGTTACAGACGGGATCTCCTGGCTGAGCTTTGGACGTCTACGGCCGTTGCATACCAATGCCGTGATCTTTGCGTTTGTGGGTAACGCCATTTTCGCAGGGGTGTACTACTCTTCCCAGCGTCTGCTTAAAGCCCGTATGTGGAAAGACTGGCTGAGCAACTTCAACTTCTGGGGGTGGCAGGCGATTATCGTCGCTGCGGCTATCACCCTGCCGCTGGGATATACTACCTCCAAAGAGTATGCAGAACTGGAGTGGCCTATAGATATCGCTATTGCATTGGTATGGGTAGCCTTTGGGGCCAACCTCATCGGTACCATCCTTAAACGCAGACAGCGCCATCTGTATGTGGCTATCTGGTTTTACCTGGGCACTTTTGTGACTGTGGCGGTGCTGCATATTGTAAACAGTATTGAGATTCCTGTGAGCGCACTTAAGAGTTATTCGGCTTATGCCGGGGTGCAGGATGCGCTGGTACAATGGTGGTACGGACATAACGCCGTTGCCTTTTTCCTTACGACTCCATTCCTGGGGCTGATGTATTATTTTGTACCTAAAGCGGCAAACAGACCGGTGTATTCGTATCGCCTATCTATCGTACACTTCTGGTCGCTCATTTTTATCTACATCTGGGCCGGGCCACACCACCTGCTGTATACCGCATTACCCGGCTGGGCACAAAACCTGGGGGTTGCCTTTTCGGTTATGCTTATCGCGCCCTCCTGGGGGGGTATGATCAACGGCTTGCTTACTCTGCGTGGTGCCTGGGATAAAGTTCGTACCGATCCGGTTTTAAAATTTATGGTAGTTGCCATTACCGGTTACGGGATGGCCACTTTTGAAGGCCCCATGCTTTCGCTTAAAAATGTAAATGCCATTGCCCACTTCAGCGACTGGATCATCGCACACGTACACGTAGGTGCTTTAGCCTGGAACGGCTTCCTCACTTTTGGAATGGTGTACTGGCTGGTACCGCGCCTCTTCAAGACGCAATTGTGGTCTACCAAATTGGCGAACGTGCATTTCTGGGTAGGAACCCTGGGAATCATCATGTATGCCCTGCCGATGTATGTGGCCGGTTTTGTTCAGGCTTCTATGTGGAAACAATTCAATCCTGATGGTACGCTTACTTACGGAAACTTCCTGGAGACCTTGACCGAAATCATCCCAATGTACTGGATGCGTGCTATAGGCGGTTCGCTGTATATCGCCGGTGCTTTTGTGATGCTGTATAACATCATTAAAACCGTAAGAAGTGGAAGTCAAGTGACCGATGAACTGGCTGAAGCTGCTCCGCTTACTCCCGTAACCAGCAAGCGTACTACAAAAGAAGGGTATCACACCTGGCTGGAGCGTCGCCCGGTGAAGCTTACCATCTTTGCCACCATCGCCATCCTTATTGGGGGTATGGTACAGATCATTCCGTCTTTGATTGTAGATGACTATGTACCGGTAATTTCTACGGTAAAACCCTACACTCCGCTGGAGCTTGAAGGCCGTGACCTCTACATCCGGGAAGGTTGTGTGGGCTGTCACTCGCAGATGATCAGACCGTTCCGCAGTGAAGTAGAGCGCTACGGTGAGTACTCCAAGTCTGGCGAGTATGTCTACGACCATCCCTTCTTATGGGGTAGTAAACGTACCGGACCTGATTTATTTCGCGTAGGCGGAAAATACTCAGACAACTGGCACCTCAACCATATGTACGATCCGCAGAGTACTTCTGCCGGCTCCATTATGCCCTCATACAGTTGGTTGATTCGCAACGAACTCGACAAGTCTAAAACCGAAGATAAGATGAAGGCGATGCAACAACTGGGCGTGCCGTATACCGTAGCAGACATCGAGCGCGCGCAGCAATGGATGAGCGAGCAGGGGGAAACGATAGAGAAAAATCTGTATGCCGATCCTGATTTTGCAAAAACCTATGAATCCGATAAAAAGGCTGCTGCTCAAAACGGAGCCGATTTTGTTGAAATGCGCAACCGCGAAATCGTAGCGCTGATCGCCTACCTGCAACGCTTGGGAACAGATATTAAGATTAAAACCGGAGCCGAAACTTCAACCGCAAAAACCGAATAACCATGCTCAAATTTGTCAAACAAAATCTGGAGAACATAGACGGGGTAGCCATCTACCCCATCATCTCCCTACTCATTTTCTTTGTCTTTTTTGTCGCCCTGTTTGCCTGGGTAATCACAGCAAAGAAAAAGTATTTACAGGAAGTGAGTGCGCTTCCGCTTGAAGATCCTCAAACACCAGACCAGCCATGAGAAGTATCGCATCCTTATTACGTATTCTACTATTTGCAGGGTTTGCCTATCTGTTTCTCAACTATGTGGGCACCCCTGAAGATGAAGCTTCGGTATTTACCACCCAAAATTGGCTTTGGGCCATTTATGCCGTACTTGTCTTTATGTACATCGCTTTTGAGATTTGTATCGAAAGCTTACGCGCAGTTCTTTTTAAAACCCTCAAACCTGAAGCACAGGAACAGTACAAGGCTGAAGTCGTTGCTAAAAAAGAACGCCGTCTCGCCTGGGTCAAAGGCCTCTATGGCAAACTTTGGAAAGCCAAACCCGTTGAAGAGGAAGGGGAAATTCTGCTCGATCACAATTATGATGGCATCAAAGAGCTCGACAACCGCTTGCCCCCCTGGTGGGTCTACGGCTTTTATGCTACCATCCTGTTTGCTGCGATCTATTTGCTACGCTTTGAAGTTTTTGAGGATTACAACCAGATAGACGAGTACGAGCAGGCTGTTGCACAAGCCAAACTGGATCTTGAAGAATACAAGAAAACCGCCAAAGATCTGGTTGACGCCAATACGGTAGAATTGCTTACCGATGCATCGGATATCAAAGCAGGGGAAGGCATTTTTACCGGCAATTGCATCGCCTGTCATAAAGCAGGTGGTGCCGGGGGTATTGGTCCTAATCTTACCGATGACTATTGGATTCTGGGTGGCGGTATTAAAAACGTGTTTCACACCATTTCTGAAGGGGGTCGCGCCGGTAAGGGAATGATTTCCTGGAAAACCGATCTAAAACCAAGTGAAATCGCTCAGGTAGCCAGTTATGTGTTGAGCCTGCACGGTACCAACCCTGCAGATGCTAAAGAACCGGAAGGGGAAATGTATATCGACGAAAATGCCCCAGTAGAAGATGCTCAGGTAAAACAGGATTCTACCGGTATTGAGGTCATTCTGGAAGATGAACCGGTAACCGGCGACATCCTCACAGACGAAAACTAAAAAAACAAAGCCATGGCTTCTCAGGATCAGGAACATTTTAGAGACAGTATAGGTACGATCAACGAGTCGGGTAAACGCGCGTGGGTCTATCCTAAAAAACCGGTGGGTAAATTCTACGACTACCGCAAACTGGTGAGCTATGTCCTGTTGCTCTTTTTAGTTGCCGCTCCGTTTGTTCACATCAACGGCAATCAGTTCCTGATGTTCAACGTGCTGGAGCGGCGCTTCAACATTTTTGGATTTCCGTTCTGGCCGCAGGACTTCCACCTCTTTGTAATCATTATGATAACCGGGGTCGTGTTTATCGTCCTGTTTACGGTTGCCTTTGGCCGCATCTTTTGCGGGTGGATTTGTCCCCAGACCATTTTTATGGAGATGGTCTTCCGCAGGATCGAGTACTGGATTGACGGCGATCGGGGGAAACAAATACGCCTCGACAACATGCCGTGGAATGCCGAAAAAATACGTAAACGCCTGCTTAAATGGTCGGTCTTCTTTGTGATCTCGTTTCTCATTGCCAACGTGTTTCTGGCCTATCTCATCGGTAGCGACCGCCTGCTGCAGTATATCGTAGACGGACCTGCAAATCACAGCAGTACCCTGATCTCCCTGTTGATTTTTACGGCAGTGTTCTATTTTGTATTTGCGTGGTTTCGCGAGCAGGTATGCATCATCGTTTGCCCCTATGGCCGGTTACAGGGCGTACTGCTCGACACCAAGTCTATCGTGGTTGCCTACGATTACAAACGCGGAGAAAAAGAAGCCGGCAGGGCCAAATTTAAAAAGAACGAAGACCGTGAAGCTACCGGCAAGGGCGATTGTATTGACTGTTTTCAGTGTGTGAACGTATGCCCTACGGGGATAGACATCCGCAACGGTACCCAGCTGGAGTGTGTGAACTGTACCGCCTGTATCGATGCCTGTAACCAGATGATGGAAGCGGTAAATCTGCCTAAAGATCTTATCCGGTATGCCAGTGAAGAACACATTGAAAAGAAGACGAAGTTTGAGTTTACACCCCGTCTTAAAGGCTATACCGCCGTGTTGATTATTCTCATTGGGGTGCTGAGCGGAATGCTGTTTTTACGAAATGATGTAGAAGCCACTGTGCTGCGCTTACCGGGACAATTGTATGAGCATAAGGCCGATGACCTCATCAGCAATGTGTACACCTTTAAACTCATCAATAAAACCACAAAGGAGATTGAAAACGTGCACTTTGAATTGATTTCGCACAGCGGAAGCATTCGCGTGGTCTCTCAGGAGACGCTCAACGTTCCGGCTCAGGGACTTGCGGAAGGCACGCTTTTTATCGAGATCAACCCCTACACGCTTGAAGGCGAAAAGGAAAAACTAAAAATTGGAGTCTATAGTGGTGCGCGTCTTATAGAGACCACCAGTACCATCTTTTTGGGCCCCAGAAGCTATAATTAATACGACTATGGAAACTACAAAAAAACACAACTGTTGCCTGGGCTGCCAAAACGGAAAGCCGGGTCAAAATCAACATTGCAACGTACGTCTGCTTAAAGAAGAACAAAAACAAAAGAAAGCTTTAAGTCAGGAAGAACTGGCTAAAAAGTATGCCTGATCCTGGCGGGGACGATTTTTAACGAACTAGAAGAGGTCGAAAAAGTAACCTTAAGGTGTCTAACTGCCCCGATGTTCCGGGGGTCGAAGTTCTCAATAGACGGATAGCCAAATAGTCTTCGACAGGCTCAGACTGACAATCTAATGTAATATGATTTTGGCGACAGAATTAATTATTTAAAATACTGAAACTATGAAATTCAATTGGGGAACCGGACTCGTCATAGGGATGGTAGGCTTTATGAGCTTTATCATGTACTTTGTGATTACCATGTCAACAGACCAGAAGTACAGCTACGACCTGGTCATCGAAGATTATTACAAGCACGAGATGAATCTGCAGGCGGCCATTGACGCCTCAGCAAACAGCAGTAAGCTTGAAACACCGGTAACCGGTATCAAAACCGAAGCAGGTTACCTCATCGCATTTCCTAAAAATCTAGATCCTAAAGCCATTACCGGCACAGTGTTCCTGTATAGACCGTCTGCCCGGCAACTTGATTTTGACATGCCCATACGCCTGTCATCTTCTAATTTGCTCATACCTGACAAACGCCTGGTAGGCGGTCGCTGGAACATTACCATAACCTGGGAATACGCCGGTAAAAAATACCGCTTTGAGGATGAAATAACCTATTGATCATGATTGCAACGGCATTACTTTTTGGGCTTTTGGGCAGTTTGCACTGTGTGGGGATGTGCGGGCCTATCGCATTTTTAATGCCGGTAGATCACCACAATCCGTTTAAAAAGTTTCTGCAGATACTCAGCTACCACAGCGGGAGGCTACTCACTTATGCACTCATCGGTTTTCTGTTTGGAGCCGTGGGAGAACGCCTCAATCTGTTTGGGCTGCAACAACAACTCTCTATTGCCGTGGGGGTCTTGATGATTAGCGCAGTAGTGATCCCTACCCGCATCTTTAACCGCTATAACCTGTCAAAACCGGCTTATAAACTGGTGGGGCGTATCAAATCGGCATTGGGACAACAGCTCAAGAACAAACGCAAAAGCACCTTTTTTACGCTGGGCCTATTAAACGGCTTGTTGCCCTGTGGGCTGGTATATATGGCGGTGTTTGGTGCCCTGGGTACCGGCGGTGCATTTAACGGGAGTCTGTATATGCTGCTCTTTGGTTTAGGCACCCTACCCTTAATGACCTCAGCGATTTATCTGGGGAATTTTTTAAAAGGTAAAGCCAAAAGACGCATTGTCAAACTCATTCCGGTACTGGTGATCCTGATGGGTTGCCTGTTTATCCTCCGTGGCCTCGGATTGGGTATTCCCTATGTTTCCCCCTCCGAAAAAGTAACGGTTGCACAGGTGGAGGCGAGGCATAGTTGTCATTGAAAAAGTTTATTATTGATCTTATTGAGGAAGCTTCTAACCTTAGTTTGAATACTACTTACTTCAGATTGTGTTCATTTATTTTCTTTAGCTCGCTATTGTTTAGTGGTTTTGGAGCTTGTGAATCTCTTAAAGTCGATTTGATTATTATAGTTGCTATAGCATGCTATGTTCATTTTCTTTAGCTCGTAATCGTTTATTGGTTTTGGAACTCGTGAATCTCCTAACGTCGATTTGCTTCTCCAAAGAAAACGAACCAAAAGAAAAGAGCCCCTCGCTTAGGAATTTTTCGCTCGATGATCGAGATCATAACTTTTTGAACCGGTCTTGAATCCTAGATTTAGTCCTTTGGTATAGAGCACTCGCTTTACAAAGCCGTTTTACGGGCGAAAACCGCCTTGTCAGCTCCGCGTCGCTAATCAGGTTTTACTAATAGTAATTCTTACTTGAAGTAAAGTAGTCCATTCTAAAGCCTACGCGCCACCTGGCTCATTCGCTAAAAAGGTCTACCAGACCTTTTCTTAACGCTCTGCCCTTACGGCTATTCTGAACCGAGGGAGTGCTTAAGAATGATATTCTTAGCTCCTATTTTAGAGACAGCCTACAAGAAAATATCGTAAAATTTGAAGTGAGCGCAGCGTCGCAGGCGGTTCTGTTTGGGGCCGCGGTAGCGGTCGAGTTAAGCGCATGCAGCGCTGCGAACGATAAATATAGATATCTTCTTGAGAGCCTTGATCTTTTGTTTCTTTTGCATCAAGGCAAAAGAAAAGAAATACTAATTGAAGTGATATTTCATACAATTTGTTTCTTTTTTTTCTATAGCTCCAACTGTTCGCGCGCGATTGCATCGCGTGCATACCTAATTCAATTTTTCTTCCAGCAGCCTTTTGTCGGTGCCGAAAAAACCTGTCTCAAACACTGAATAATCAGCATTCAAGACAGGTTTTACCAACTAAAATCAAATGAAACGTAATCTTCTAAACCGTCATGGAAAACAGTTTAGTTTCCGGTTTGTTACGCTGCAAACGCAGGTCAAAAGGCAAACAGATATTGCGTACAAAAGGCTTTCCTTTTTCAGTTACGCGAAGTGCTTTAGTTTCAAAAACCAGCAATCCGTCTGCTTCCAGTTCTTTCAGCTTGATCAGCACTTCTGGTAACTCCTCAAAGTACAATGCAGGTTCGTTCCAGCTTGTCTTAAAGTGACACATCAGATTCAGGATATGTTGACGGATTTTCAAATCTTCATCGGTTAGAATATGTCCTCTAAAAACGGGGAGTATGTTATTTTCAAGCAGGTGATAGTATTCAGAGAGTCCTTTTACATTTTGTGCAAAGCTGTACCAGCTGTCACTGATGGCAGAAACACCCAGCCCCAGCATTACCTGGGTTTTAGAAGCATTATAGCCCATAAAATTACGGTGAATGCGTTCTTCTTGTTGGGCGTGATACAGATCATCAGTAGGCAAAGCAAAATGATCCATTCCGATCTCCACATAACCGGCTTCGAGCAGCAATTGCTTACCAGTCTCATACTGTTCGCGTTTTTCTTCCGCCGTAGGTAAATTGGCGGCATCATAACCGCGTTGCCCGTTACCTTTAATCCACGGCACGTGCGCATAGCTGTAAAACGCAATACGGTCTGGAAACAACTGTATGGTCTTTTCTATGGTGTTTTTAACACAATCCAGCGTTTGAAAAGGGAGTCCATAAATAATATCGTGCCCCACTGAGGTATATCCCGCTTGTCGCGCCTGATCGGTTGCGCGCTGCACATGGGCAAAGGGCTGAATACGGTTGATGGCTTTTTGTACGGTTTCGTTATAATCCTGTACTCCATAACATACCCGTGTAAAACCAAACGATTCCAACGTTTCTAAATGCTCTAGCGTGGTATTATTGGGATGGCCTTCAAAACTCATCTCACAAGCTGCAGCTTTATCCGCTACTTTAAAAATACCCGTCATGAGCGTGGCCAGATTTGCTTCTGAAAAAAAGGTAGGCGTACCTCCTCCTAAATGTATTTGTTGTATCACCGGGCGTTCTCCTACTAAATCCCGGTACAAGGTGAGTTCTTTCAATACGGCTTTAATATAAGGCGTTTCGAGACTGTGGTTTTTGGTAATTCGTTTGGTACAGCCGCAAAAGGTGCACATCGATTCACAAAAGGGTAAATGTATATACAGACTGATCCCTTCTTTTTTATTACTTGCTGAAAAGCTTTTTTTAAAGGTCTCTTTCCAGTCTTTAAGGCTGAAGTTCTCATTGTCCCAATACGGTACCGTTGGGTAGCTGGTGTATCGGGGACCGGGAACATTGTATTTGGTTATTAATGGATTACGCATAACTCGAATAATCAAAAATAGCTTCCGGA
>Ga0207888_100085_pt1 | contig 70310 bp, 64 predicted proteins | sample LinPmetageLP43_FD_184055 | JGI IMG/M metagenome (GOLD analysis project Ga0207888, IMG submission 184055) | Marine viral communities from the Pacific Ocean - LP-43 (SPAdes) | ecosystem: Environmental > Aquatic > Marine > Oceanic | place: Pacific Ocean | collected 2010-08-27
AATAAGGGAGTTTCCTGGACTTCCCAGCTTTCACTAGACAGTCTGTAGATTATCAAAATACGCCTTTTCAAAGTTAGCAGGCGAGACACCGCCTGTATGAGAATGACGCTTTTGGGGATTGTAAAACATCTCGATAAAATTAAATATCTCAGTCTTCGCTTCGTTCCTGTTCGGGTAAATCTTCTTTCGGATAACCCGCTTTTTAAACGTGGCAAAAAAGCTCTCAGCAACGGCGTTGTCGTGGCAGTTCCCACGTCGGCTCATCGATGGTATTAGGTTGTGCTCTTTCATGAAGGCCAGGTAATCAGAGCTACCGTATTGGCTCCCCTGATCGCTATGCACCAACACTTTCTCTTTCGGCCGTCGTTGATAAACGGCCATGAGCAGTGCTCTGATAACCAGGTGTTTATCCATATTTTTGTCCATTGACCAGCCGACAACGCGTCTGGAGAACAAGTCGATAACAGTCGCCACGTAAAGGAAGCCTTCGTAAGTTCGCACGTAGGTGATGTCACTTACCCACGATGTATTGGGTGCTTTAGGATTAAACTGCCGCTCTAAGACATTATCTGCAACCCGGCCCGGCTTACCGCCTTTTATATGACGACGCTTATAACCGATTTGAGCTCTGAGCTTATTGAGGCGCATGATCTTAGCAACACGATGAACACTGCATTTTTCACCGGCTTCACGTAAGTCTTTGTGGATCCAGGGGCTGCCGTAAGTGCCGCCACTGGCAATGAAGAACGCTTTAATGCGCTTTAACAGTCGTGCGTCTTCTATGGCGCGATCGCTCAAAGGCTTCTTTAACCAGGCATAGAAACCACTTCGGTTCAATTTCAACACCCGGCACATGGCCGAAACAGAGAACTGATTTTGGTGATCACGGATAAAGGCGTACTTTACTCGGACTCGCCTGCAAAGTACTTTGCGGCCTTTTTTAGTATATCCCGTTCCTCCTTAACGCGTTTTAGCTCAGCCTCAAGCTTCGCTATGCGCAGTTGTTCATCGGAGGATTGGTTAGTTTTACTGTCCTGACCGTACTTAGCTCGCCAGTCGTAAAGTGACTTGACGGAAATGCCCAGACGATCAGCGACGTCATAAACTGAATGGCCGCGCTCAGTGACCTGCTTGACGGCTTCAATCTTGAATTCTTCGGTATACCGTTTGCCTTTGCTCATAAACACCTCTAGTTTTAGTTACATTGTAACTGTTAAAAGTGTCTAGCAAAGTCTGGGAAGTCCATCCCGCCGATAATCGTTATTGGCGAGTAGACGCTTTTGGCGCAATTATCCGAAATCATAATGTTCCTTCCGAGCCATTTATTCAGATTGTAATTAGTCCATTTCTCGATACTGAATTAACTTCCAAAGAACCAAAGTCGTTAGCAGCTGTGAATGCTACTGACTATGGCCAACAACAGTCGATTGAAATTGGTGTTGGTCAACTACCTTTTATTTCTATAGGTTCTGTATGGAAAAACGGTTACATTCAAGTATACAAAGCTGGTACAGAAGCATACAACAGATTGAATTGGTCACTGGTATTACGTGATTCAACAGGGGCGCCAATTGAAGGAGCTATTGCTTATTTTAATTTCATTAAAGATGTTGAAGATCAAGCAAATACTTCAACCTCATATCAAGCGTTATCAAATACTAACGGAAAGATATCAGATCAAATAAATTTAAACTCTTGCACTCCGAATGTAAAGGGTATTTTACATACGGAATATAGCTTGGGGTATAAAAATGTTTGGGAATCAGATGTCGAAGTTGGTGCTTGGCAAATTGTAATACCAACAAATAGAGGCCTTGATGAAAATGGAGAAATAGACACTATTGGGATAGGTGGCGATAATGTGCCATATGTATATTTTGGTCATATTTGCGATCAGGATTTGATTTCTAGCGAACCTTCATAATTTAAAAGGGCCTCTAAATGAGGCCCTTTCGCAATAAATTACTCTCGTTCTGCATTTCTTCTAAGTTGAGATGAGATATTATCGTTTAACTCAAGCCAACTAAAGTCCTTATTCCAAGCCTGTTTAAAGCTTTCTCCTCCTTGTGAATTATCCAGAATTTCTTTTAAATCAAATATTTTTGAGAAATTATCTTCGTTTACGTCGTAACTTGACCACCCCCTAACTCCCAAGTCAATGTGCTCTAGAAAGCTCGATTTAAACTCGTTAGCTGCGGTCACAAAATCCCCGTTGTCATTTAATTTTTCAGATATAAGACTTTTCTCTTTATCATTAATGGAACCTGTAACTTCTAGCTCACCTGATTGACTGATTGATATCCCCCAGTCTTTATTCGCTAATGATGGTTGTTCGGCCGCTATTTCAGCCATAATATTGTCATACTGAGTAAACATTTTTTCAACAGAGTTGGAAACTTCACCACCCGGCATATAAAGATTGACAGTAGCGATTCGAATATTATTTAACGCTTTTTCTTCTGCTTCCCTTGTTGATACAACATTATTTGTTGATATATTCATTGGCTTATCATAGGTCGCTTCAGGCTCTTTAGGCTGATCTTTATGATATATGTCCTTAGCTAGTCGCTCCATTTCACTATTTATTTGTTCTTTACCATTTACAGGTTTATTAACTTTCACTTCTGAACCGTTCGATATAAACTGCGATGCTAGATTAGTATCATTTGAATTAACTTTCATATCATTTTCCTTGTTCGTTATTTATTACTAGTTATCGGCAGGTTATTCTTTTACTTTTGACCTTTCCCCTGAACTAACACCATTTTATCGATGAAATTTCAGTTTTAAGCTACCTGTTTTGCAAACTCCACAGGCGGTAAATAATTTAACAAGCTATGCGGGCGTTCGTAATTGTAATGACGCTGCCACTGCTCTATTTCATACCTCGCTTCGTCGAGCGTTCTAAACCAGTTCTGATCAAGACATTCATTCCTAAACTTACCATTCAAACTCTCAACAAAAGCGTTCTGTGTTGGTTTTCCTGGCTGAATAAAACTCAACCTTACATCGTTGCTTTTGCTCCAGAAAAACATAGCTTTACTGGTAAATTCGGTGCCATTATCGCAGACAATATGCTCTGGCTTGCTGCGCTCGTCGATAAGCTGAGACAAAAAGCGCGATACTTGCTGTCCTGAAATCGATACTGAGACAAGTTGCCCAACCATTTCCCGGCTAAAATCATCGACAACGTTCAATACTCTGAAACGTCGGCCACTTGCCAACTGGTCAGACACAAAGTCCATCGACCATCGCTCATTAACACGCTGCGGTGCGTCCATAACGACACGCGGTCGTGTCAGCTTTTTACGTTTCTTGGTCCGAACCTGAAGCCCTTGTTCGGTATAAAGGCGATAGGTTCGCTTCTTATTCTTTACAAGCCCCTCGCGCTTAAGCAACCCGTGCAGCAGTAAATAGCCATACCGTGGATATTCCACGGCAAGCTCCTTTAGGCGAGTCGTTACCCGCTCGTCATCTCGTTGCTTTGGCTTATATCGGTACGCTGTTCGGCTCAGCCCAACCAACTTGCACGCAAGGCGTTCGCTTAGCTTATACGCAGAGATTAAGTGCTCTACGACACGCTTCTTGTTGGCGGGCTTCACCACTTTTTTGAGACTACGTCCTTTAAGGCTTCTGTCTCAAGCATTTTCTCCGCCAGTAGCTTTTTAAGCTTGCTATTCTCAGACTCAAGCTCTTTTAAACGCTTGGCCTCATTCACTTCCATTCCGGCGTATTTACTACGCCAGTTATAAAACGTGCCGCTGGAAATGCCCACGCGACGACAAATTTCGTCAACTTTTGCACCGGCCTCATGCTCTTTGATGGCCTTGATGATTTGCTCTTCGCTGTAACGTTTTTTCATATCGAGATCTCCACTTGACCCATTTTAATGGAAATCTCATCGATGTCATGGTCCTATTTTTGGGGGAGAGATCATCGAATCTCGAATAGTCATTTTCATCCATGTAAAGCTTGGCTTTATATCTGCTGCCATAGATTTCACTGAATATTTTAAATACCGATTCGTCAGTGTCTTTTAGGTTCATAGCGGAGAATGACTGTGCAGAGTCGCAATATTCCTTAAAATACTCCCCAATTAAAAAATTAATTTTCGCAACGTTTTCGTAAAACTCAGCAGTAATTTGAACTTTCTTTTCATGTTTCCATGAAATTTTTTTTTCGAGAATTGCGGCTGGTAATTTTATATACGCCGTTAAAAGCGCACCCAAAATAAAAGTAATAATCGCTATAATGTTATCACTTATGAGATCAATTAGTTCTGTCATACACTTCCTTGTCTGAACTTCTAACTTAACTGAACGCTCAGAAACTTCGGTAGATTGGTGTGTCTTTTATGAGCGTTTGATGCCGTCAGAGCACTGTACATGCTTTGTCGTTGACCAACAAATACAACCTGCTTTTTGGCTCTTGTCAGTGCCGTATAAATTAGGTGACGGTCGAGGTTACGCGACTCTTTAATAACAACGATTACTCGTTCAAACTGGCTTCCTTGCGCTTTGTGTACCGTTAAAGCATAAGCATGTTCCAAGTTTGACAGTTCGATGATAGACAGGTCGGTAGCATTCCCTTCGAAATCAACTGTCACAGAATCACGGTTAAAGGCGAGAACTTTACCAACAGATCCATTACGAATATCTCTTTGATAGTCGTTTTTGGTATACATTACCAATTCGCCAACTCGCAATGCTCGACCGCTAATGTGGCAATTTACATTGCCAAAATCTTCATGGTCAAAATTAACAACCTCTCCTTGAGAAAATTTATCATAGATACCGCAGTTTAAATTAATCACACCACCATTAAGGTTTTTAGTCGGAGAGAGAATGAGCACGTCATTATTAGAGCCATCACCACCTAGGGCTTCATAAACCTCAATGCATTTTCGTTCAATATCTGTTGAGTTACATTCGATAAAATTAACGCCATCAGCTATCCCAAGAAATGGTTTAAATTCAAGGTCTGTTTCATCTTTCTGAAACCCTCTTATTTTAAGGGCGACACTCGGAATTCCTGAAGATTCAGCTTGTCTTTTTACTGTAGTAAGGTTGGCTTTAGGTATGGCTTGCTTCACCAAGGCATGTAGACTCAGTCCGATTCCGACTGGGGGGAGTTGCTCTTCATCACCAGTCAGTATGAGTCTGCCTCGACATGGTATTCGCTTGAGTATTTTAAATAGTGATAAAACATCAATCATAGATGCTTCATCTACGATGAATACCGCATCATCGTCAATATCTTCAGCATCAACATTGTACATAAACGATGCAACAGTAATAGCTTCCCTGCCAGTTGCTTCGGTAATTCTTTGAGCAGCCTTCCCAGCGAGTGCCATTAAGAATATTTGCTTGGTTTGATGTAATGACCCTAAAACGAAACAAATAGCTTCTATTACCGTTGTTTTACCGCAACCAGCACCACCTGTAAGTACAGCTAATCGGTTCGTGCAGCATTGAGTTACCGCTTCTCTTTGTTCTTGAGTGAGATTAAACCCTGCTCCTATTTCGAAGGTATCGATTTTTGCGCTTATCTGTTTTTCCTGTCCCTTATTTAAGTTTGCCTGAGCCAGATTGGCTATTATTTCCGCCACGCCTGATTCAATAATATCCATACTCCTGACTTGAGTGATATTACCATCAACGATTATTTCACCCGATTCTTGAGCGAGTTGTAAGGCTTCGCTACTCAAAGATCCTAAAAGACGTTTTACTCGGTATTTTGCTTCGCTAGTTGGCAAGCAGGTGTTACCAGCATTGAAAGCACTAAACAATACTTCTTTAACGTATGCAATTAGTCGTTGTGGAGAGTCGAGAGAAAATCCTAGACGGTTAATTGCATATTCATCAACCATTTTTAGGTTTGCCATGAAGATACTTAGAAGATAAGGGTTTGCTTGGATTTTTTCGTAGGCTTCTGCGCCCCAAATTCTGAGGACCGATTCTCCTATTTGGTGCGGTACACCAAGTTCATCAAGTAACTTGAGGGTGTTTAAATCCTGATATCCCTTCAGTCCATTAATGAGCCTCGTTGCAACATCCCGGCCCAGCATAGGCAGCAATCGTTCTATTTCGTTGTTGGCAGCTATTTGATAAAGCTCGTCGCCAAAGAATGAAACGAGCTTTTCTGCTTTGATTTTACTGACTCCAGCAAACTCTTTTGATTCTGACAGTAATCGCTTAAGGTTTTCATTAGAAGCTTTTGCAAAACGAAGTTCATTTGGCACGAGTACATTTTCATTTGCACTGGTGCCGTCTTTCCATTTAATGGTTTGTGTTTCAACATTACCGCTGACAGACCAGATGTGCCCCTCTTTGAAGATTGATGGAGTAGGGGCAATTTTCCAATCGGCTTTAACTACATATCGTGTCGGTTTTTTTTCTAGAGTATTTGCTGAAAATATAATGCCGCCGATCTTGCCTCTATTCCGGACTTTTCGAATTTGCAACAAACCAGAATATGCACTCATTACAACCTTCCAGTTTCAAGCATATAACGTTCTATCTCTTCGAGGCGAGCAAGCTTTTTTTGCGACTTATCCAGCTCCAACTTAGTTCTAAAAAGCTCTTCTTCAAGCGCAGCGCTGGTTTCCTGCGCTTTTTTAATTGCCGCTTTGTCACGACTTAAACTGATCGAACCTGTTTTGGTCGCTAGCTTCTGTGAACCTGTACGGGCATCCTTGATTAGAATACCTTTCAATATTAAGTCTTGTTTTACGGCCTCATATTCCGCTTTAATCTTCGAGTTTTCAGTAATCCTCTTTCGATCAAACTCGCATTCCCGTGCAATCATTTTTTTATTTAAATCAAGAAGGTTTGGGAGGGTGTAATCCTCCCAGTCACCTTGTTTATTTCTCTCATCGATGAAAGCTAAGAATCGTTCAAGGTTAACTTTAGCTGCTGGATTACTCACTAAGCCTCCTTGTGTTTTTTCATCTTGGTTGGGTAGACAAACTGTGGGTCAATTCCATGATCTTCTAACATCTGGTAGCAGTCATTAAGCCTTAATTGTAAAGCTTCCAACGTCTCCTCAAGCTTTCCGTTTTTAGCTTTTTCATCTTCAAGTTTTTCTTTAATACCTGATACCGGCGCTGGCCCAGTGGCTGGATTGGTTGGCTTGAATCCTTTGAGGATTTCTTTCACCTCTTTGTACCGAGTCATATACTTCTTATTGCGGTTCAAGGTCATTCGCGTAATACCGCACCTCTCAGCGATGTATTCGTGTCCAAATTCACCTTTAAACTCAGGGTTATTAGCAAAAAACTCTAAATTCAAAAGAGCTTTTGAAAGCCATTCTGGTGATTTGCTCATACAGCCTCCTCAGGCTTGAAAACCTGCACCACTGGGATAGTGTTGTCTTTTATTGAGTTTGCACGCTCATAGGCCCTCAGAGCATTGTCACAGCCTTTAATGGTATCAATGCAATAGCGGACATGCTGATCAAGTGGCTCTTGTCTATTGAGCGTGTGTAGCAAATTTTCATAGTTAGGAAGTAAAACAGACAATTGCGCTTCATAGTGTGCTTTGGTGTTGATGATTGATTGTCTCGCTTCTTCATCATCAGGGTCGATACCGAAGTGTTGGCATCCTTGTCCATCCTCACCGCGAAGACACATCATGCCCTTTTCACAGGGGCTGACATCTAGATCTCTATTACATGTTCCCCACGGCGTATAGTGAACCACAGACAGGGTGTGGTTTAATGCGTTCTCAATTTCGCTGTGAGGTACGCCGTTTTCTCTCATGCGCTTTACACGACGCCCCAATACGTCATCTGGCGGTGTCTCTGCCAAGTATCTTGACCTGATCCCTTCGGCTCTCTCTTTTGGCGTCCTATGGTCGTAGTGTCGGGTTTGACCCAATTTTCTGCCCATAAAACGATCAATCATACTTTCGTTTTTACCTGAGCGAAGCAGGGCAGTAGTCAGCCAGTGTCTAAATTGATGGGAGCGAATATTGACAATTTTACCGTCATCATTTCTGACATCGTATCGTTGAAACACTGTTTTAGCTCTTGAGCTGTCATGAGATAGCCACATAAGGATATTTTTCTTGTAAATGGGCGTTGGTACAAAACCATGCCCTCTGCCGCTTGCATCAAACATGTCTTCCTTAACGATGAATAAAAAATCACTGAATGGCATTTCAAATGAGTAGGACGAAGAAGAAATCGTTTCATTCACTTTTTCATCTATCGCATTATCTTGATAAATACGTTGTTGATGTGAGCGGAAATAGTCCATCGCTATAGCTGCAACTACGGCTTTGGAATACACTCTTAGTTTTTGTTTTCTCCCACCGGAATTACCAGTGATAGATGTTATTAAACCTACAAATGAAGGTGCATAAGGCGCTGCTCTATACTCATTTTCTCTCAAAGAATTATAGGTCAATCCTGAGGGGTGAACATCGCCTGTTTTACCTATCTCCGACCTGCAAAAAAACATGTCAGGGTCATAACCATTTTCCAATAGCGATGTTGTTAATTCACTATTCCTATTTTCAAAGCTAAGAGCGTTTATAAAAGCCTGTTCTTTATGCAATTCCACTTGTTTTGCAAGCTTTCTGAATGGCTCGGTAATTTCAAGAATTCGTTTATGTGATTGGATAATAACGTCTTGCCATTTTCTGGGGATTGGGCGCGCATTGGCAAGCTCACCTTTTTCCGTAAGCACTCGCAGAAACCATTTACCTGTTATTTCATCATAACCAAGGCAGTCTTTGTGCAATCTGCATACTTCACCGACACGCAAACCTAATGCGAGAAAGAAGGGCATAGACAGAAGACGAAGCTCATCATAGTAAGGCTTAGGCTCTGGGTATTTGGCGGTCTCACCCCGTGCTAATCGTCTCACATCTTCGTCAAAACGCTGTTTTACAATGCCAATGTAACTGTCGATATTTTCATTGAATTTATTTTCTCTTGCCTTTGCCGATTCCTTGGATGTTACGTCGGCTCTGTCGAGAGCGGGATTTATCATTTTTACGGAAGGTGCGAAGCTTCGGCAAAGCTTGTTGGGAATGAGGAATTTTTTAACGAAACTCACAATGGTTTTATATCTCTCGAAAGGGCCTCTTGCACTAAACTTCGATTCCAGCATAGGAATCAACGCATCTAGCTTGTCCTGATTCAGCTTATGCAATGCTTGGATATTGTATTGGTAATATTCTCCGAGCCATGCTGTGAATGCCATCAAGGACGCTATGGTCTTGGGAGCGCCTTTGTGCCCTTTTATCTTGTGAAGAATGAACAGGCGGTATACATCTGCCCAGATCCCCTCAATGGCAACTTTATTTTCTGATGGGGTTTTACCTGTTACTGGATTCCCGGTGTTATCAATAGGACGTGTGAAATAAATTGTCCTATTACGATAAGTCCATACACTATCACCCCACTTACCAATTACTTTGCCAGATGCTACTAATGCCCTAAACTCTGGTTGAGCCAGTTTTTTGAGTTCTGTAACGCGTTCAACGAGTTGTGTATATTGCTGTTCTTGCTTACGGTTTCGAAGGCTGGTTACTGTGTTCATTGTTTACCTTCTTTGGTGATGCGCTGTGCTTCTACAATTTGAACAACGCCTTCGTAAGCTTCATCAAGTTGATGCTGCACTGGGCCAGAGGAATGGCGTTGCACGAATGCTCGTTCCGCCTCAATAACCTCTAGTTGAGCCTCATGATTGGCGTTTTTGAATGGGCGGAACTTGCCACACCCATAGCAGCTAACCGATGGATGCCATTCACAACGGCCTTTCTTCATGCACTTACCTAAATTGATTAGGTCTTTGCCTCGAACAAGCGTTCCTGTAAAGGTGTCATCATCTTCATCAATCACGTAGCCCTGCCAACGTGCCACAGCATTATCCATGACTTTGGATGATTCAAACGAGTCATCAATGAAGTCAATCAGATCCCGATTGTACTTGAAGTAATGTTGCACAGATGCGGTGCTTGAATGATCGAGGGCTATGGCAACTTCTTCTGGTGTTTTTCCTTCCAGCACCATTCGCGTTCCGAGGGTGTAGCGGAATCGATAGGCAGTAATTTTAAGAGGGAGAGGGTTACTGTCTTCGTCTTCCAAATAGGCCGACTTGATATTGAGTGCAGGCTCTATAATAGCCCTAAACCTATCCGTTATTGAATTAGATCTAAGGTGCCATGCGTATTCAATCAATTTCTTATCACTCAGATAATGTTCGTTAATTTTTTCTCTTTTTAACAAAGGACGTGGACGACGAACGCCGTCCACGTCGCAAAGCGATCTGTCGGCTTCGCTAGCAATGAGTGCTTGAATGTCATTAGCCAATTCCTTAGGAAGCTCTCGGAGTATAAAGTTGTTTGGGTTCCGCCTTAATTGCGCTACTTTTCCCTTTACGCGAGGGATAGTGATGAACCACGACAAGAGCGTTTTATCGTAGAAGACATCTTCCTCTCTAAGCAGTGCCATTTGAATGGGGCGAAGTCCAAATTTCATGGCGAGCCTGACCATGACTTTGTGCTGTAGTGACAGCTTTCCTTCTTGCAGCGCAATCGATATCTGCGCGATCTCTGAGCGTGTAAACGGGCCGTTTTCATGGTCAAGTAGCGATACTCGCTGCTTTGAGCTGCTGTTAGGGATGACCACTTCGTCTAACTTGAAGATGACCGTTTCATTGAAGCCCCAGAAGCCATTCTCTATTGCATAGTTGGCAAATTGTCGAATCGATAGCCAGATGCGTTGGATTGATTGGTGTTTAAGGATAATAGCGGACAGTTGCGATGCTATTTCTTTTGAGAACGCACTTTCTGAACTGAACGCTTTATCACTGAGTGTGATGTTAGCAAGCGCATCAAAACCAACACTGATATGATTTAGTGACGCAGGGGAGCGCGTTATAGCTGTATCAAGCCAGCAATGAACTGCGATAAAGTTGAGGTAAGGATAGCGTGAATAACTGTCATTGATCTTATAGAGATTTTCATCCTTGCCGACATTGATAATACGATGACGATTTATTAGGTAACCATTATCATCTCTTAGAGAAATACTTTGTCCATGAAAGGTTTCTATCTCAACAGGGAAGGGGTCGTAGTCACCGTTCAACTTCTCAACAGCGTCATAAATATCTTGATATACGTCGAGCTGTTGAGAGGTTAAATATTTGGTTTGTGCGTGTCCCACTTAGCTTGTCTCCTTATCGGCCAAATATGCACGAATACGCTTTTGTAAAATGGCATTGGTGTAGCGTTTTGGCATCGAGCTTGTTGATGACCATCCGCCCCACGTAGTGAGCGTATCCTGCATATCGCCTGCTTTAACCATGGGAGAATTCGCACTCTCATAGTTCTTATCAATACCATCTCTCAGCTCGCCACCTCTGGTCACGCGGAATTGATGCGGATGTACGACATGTTTCAAGTCAGGCGTTTTTCGAAAGAGACTATCAAGTACATAGTTAAGTCCTTTTGTTGTCATGGGACCACCATCTTGGTCACTTACGAACAAATATTGCGTAAAAGAACCTTTGTATGGTTTTCTCAGTAAAGGACGGTCTTCTTCGATATATTCAATCAGTAGTGAGGCAAGCCCTTGTGAAATAGGCAACTCTCGGCCTTGTGTTTTATGAGATGCCCCATCTTTCCTTGCTCTGTGTTGATTGCTATTGGTTTCTTGCTGCTGAATAACGACAGTAGGGTTAGTGGTGAGTTTTAGATCGTCATCATTATTTCGGATCAACATTAGCTCAGAAGCACGACAACCTAACTCACACAGCAGCATAACCAAGCAAGCATTGCGACGTTGCAACGCTTTTCTGAATGGGTTGATTTCGTTGGTGAAATTATCATCAGAAGGGCGAACAATATCGCGGATGATATTTATTTGTTCTGCTTCTAGCGGTTTCGTTTGTTTTGTCTGATTATCCACATCAGCTTTAGTAAAACGCTTCTTGGCGAGGTGGGCATTGTGTCTTGATACCGTTCGACTTAACGCATCAACCTTGTCTGGGTCTTCAATTTTTTCTATGTATCGACTGTAATGATATTGCAAAAACAGCATTATCGAATCAACACGTCGATTGAATGTGCTCGGGCTAACCTGTACTCCATCGTCAATATTATAATCGAAATTAATCAGCAAAAATGAAGCGAGGTCGTTCATTTGACGTCGTGTGATGATATTGAGCTTCGCCGCATTTTCGAAAAACAGAGGGTCGTGTCTGTCTAAATATTCGTAGAACAAGCACAAGTCATTTAAACGATGTTTTGCAGTATTAAACTTTTGCGACAACCACAGGTTCCATCCCCACAATGCAGCGGATGGCTCTGGGAGTTGATTGTTTCGCATATTCACCAGTAGCGGTAGTAGCTGATTTCCATACTGGGGATGCGGGACTGATTTAACACGATAATTTAGCATAACGTTACATTTATAATGCAAGATATATATGTTGTCAATTGGCAAAAGAAAAGGGCGCAAGGCCCTTTTAAATTAACTCATTGAAATATATGAAAAATATAATAAGTTATCCACAACAATGTTACACTTCATAAAAGTGAGAGTCTATATTTTGCAGGCGCCGCCGGCACAGTCATCATCTTCTTCAATGATAACTTCTGTCGGCTGAGCTTGAGACGCAGCAGCACCTTTACGTGCAGCAATGTCGGATTGATTATCCGCAGCACCGTCACGGGTGTTATGATAGTAAAGCGTCTTAACACCAAGCTTATAGGCCGTTAATAAGTCCTGCAGAAGCTGCTTCATTGGTACTTTTCCGGCTTGGAATTTACTTGGGTCGTAATTGGTGTTCGCAGAAATTGTCTGGTCGACAAACTTTTGCATAATACCAACCAGCTCAAGGTATCCCTTGTTGTTCGGGATTTGCCATAACAGCTCGTACTTGTCTTTTAAGTTTTCGTAATCAGGAACTACCTGTTTGGTGACACCGTCTTTTGACGACTTAATGCTGACAAAACCACGAGGCGGTTCAATACCGTTAGTCGCGTTAGAAATCTGCGACGATGTCTCAGAAGGCATTAACGCTGATAACGTGGAGTTACGCATGCCGTGTTGTTTGATGTCGGCACGAAGCTTGTCCCAGTCCAGATGCAGAGGTTCATCGCAAACCTTATCCAGGTCTTTCTTGTAGGTATCGGTTGGCATAATGCCCTGAGAGTAGGTGGTCTCATTAAATTTAGGGCACGCACCTCTTTCTTTAGCCAGATTCATTGACGCTTGCATCAGATAATACTGTATTGCCTCAAAGGTCTGATGAACCAGACCATTTGCAGAGCCGTCTGAATATTTAACGCCGTGCTTAGCTAAGTAGTAAGCAAAGTTAATCACACCAATGCCCAGAGTACGACGGTTCATTGTTGCATTATAAGCGGCCGGAACAGGGTATTCCTGATAGTCCAGCAGGCTATCCAGTGCGCGAACGGCTAAGTCGGCTAAGTTTTCAAACTCGCCCAGGTTTTCAATTTTGCCTAAGTTAAAGGCCGACAGCGTACAAAGGGCAATTTCACCTTCTTCGTCGTTCACATGACTTAGAGGCTTAGTTGGTAACGCAATTTCAAGACACAGGTTGCTCTGACGAATAGGAGCAACTTTAGAATCGAACGGGCTGTGCGTGTTGCAGTGGTCAACGTTTTGTACGTAGATACGGCCAGTACTGGCGCGTTCCTGCATAAACAAACCAAACAACTCAATGGCTTTAATACGTTTTTTGCGGATGCTTTCATCCTGCTCGTACTGAAGGTACAAACGCTCAAATTCGTCCTGATCTTCAAAGAATGCGTCGTAAAGGCCTGGCACATCCGACGGGCTGAACAAGGTAATGTAATCGTCTTTAATCAGACGCTGGTACATGGTGCGGTTAAACTGCACACCGTAATCCAGATGGCGAACCCGGTTTTCTTCAACACCGCGGTTGTTTTTCAGTACCAATAAGCTTTCAACTTCCAGATGCCAAAGCGGGTAGAACAGGGTAGCGGCGCCACCACGAACACCACCTTGCGAACAGCTTTTTACCGCTGTCTGGAAATATTTATAGAACGGAATACAACCTGTGTGGAAGGCTTCACCGTTACGGATCGGGCTGCCCAGAGCGCGAATACGCCCTGCGTTAATGCCAATACCGGCACGCTGCGATACGTATTTTACGATGGCGCTTGAAGTGGCATTAATAGAATCGAGACTATCGCCAGCTTCAATCAGAACGCAGGAGCTGAACTGACGCGTAGGCGTGCGCACACCCGACATAATAGGTGTTGGTAGCGAGATTTTGAATTCAGAAGCGGCGTCGTAGAAACGTTTAACGTAGTCCATACGAGTGCTTTTCGGGTAGTTGGCAAACAAACAAGCCGCTACCAGAATGTATAAGAACTGAGCGCTTTCATAGATGTCGCCGGTAACCCGGTTTTGAACCAGATATTTGTTCTCTAGCTGTTTAACGGCCGCGTACGAGAAGTTCATGTCACGCCAGTGATCCAGAATTTCGTCCATCTGGTCAAATTCTGCTTCAGTATAGTCTTCCAGCAGGTGCTCATCGTAGCGATGCTCTGCAACCATCTTTTTGACCTGGTCGTAAAGACGCGGTGGCTCAAACTTACCGTAGGCCCTTTTGCGCAAGTGGAAAATAGCCAGACGCGCAGCCATATATTGATAGTCGGGCGCTTCTTCTGAAATTAAATCAGCTGCAGCTTTGATGATGGTCTCGTGGATATCTTCGGTTTTAATACCGTCGTAAAACTGAATGTGAGACTTAATTTCGACCTGAGAAGCTGAAACATTGTTAAGACCTTCAGCGGCCCACATGATAACCCGGTGAATTTTATCGAGGTTTAGCGGTTCGCGTTCGCCGCTGCGTTTAGTGACATAAAGTTGCTCGTTCATTTTGCGCCGACTCTTAGCTTTTTGTTATATGTTTGTAGCCACAAGATATTGTGCTTATTAGTTGTACAGGGCGATATTTACACAATATCTAGTGTCTTGGGAATGAAGAGTATGCTAGGTCTAACTGCCACTTCGATCAAGTAAATTTACGGGCAAAAACAGGAATAATTTTGATTTAGAAATCTTGATTTTTTGTCAGCCTTTGTTTGGCGTGAGTTTGCGCTGGTAATCTTGCTATATATTTTTTTGATCTTTTAAAAGATGTTTATAGATCAAGAATTATCAATAGCTAGTAACTTCAGTAACTCCAGTGGTGAGGCGATATGATAGTCGGCTTGCCAGCGTTGCGGCTGATCCTCATTGCTAATATAACCATATTCAGCAAGCACAGTAACCATGCCGGCATTGCGACCAGCTTCGATATCCCGTTCCGCATCTCCGACATAAAGACAGTCGGCAGGTTCTATTCCCAGCTTTTCAGCCGCATAGAATAAAGGTTCCGGCGAAGGCTTTGCTACGCTTAAGGTATCACCGCTTACGACCACACGAATAGCTTCAAACTCCGGGAAGTGAGGCAATAATTGTTGGGTTAGGCGCTCTGGCTTATTGGTGACTATAGCAACTTGAATAGATTCACGCTGCAGCACGGCAAGTAGCTCCAAAACCCCAGGGTAGGGTTGCGTATGAGTGGCTATATTTTGTTTATAAGCACTGAGAAAAGCGTGCCTGAGTTCGGCTTCCATGTCGCTGTACTCATTGGCAAAAGCTAGCTGCAGCATACCTCTGGAGCCATGCGACGCGACTGGCGTAAACACCTCAGCCGTAATAGCAGGGCGTTCGTATTGTTCGCATACAGCGTTCAGTGCAGCACCCAGATCTGGGGCTGTATCAAGCAGCGTGCCGTCTAAATCGAACAATACCGCCTTTACCGGAGAATTCCTGTCTGATGAGGCCATTTATGACTCCGGCTTCTTTAAAGCGATAATGTAATTCACATCAACATCTTTTTCTGAAAGAACAAATCCTTTCAGTGGATTAAAGATAAGACCATTAATGGCGATATCTTCTAACGCGGCGGCATCTGTCATACGCAGTAGCTCTGATGGTTTGATAAAACGTTGATGCTGATGAGTTCCTTTGGGAACCCAGCCTAAAACATGCTCAGCGGCAACAATACCTAATAGCCAAGACTTTACATTCCGGTTTAGCGTGGAAAAAAAGATCTTCCCGCCAGGTTTTAGTGCTTTAGCACAGGCTTTTACAATAGCTTTAGGGTCAGGTACATGCTCCAGCATCTCCAGACAAGTCACCACATCAAAGCTTGCTGGCTGCTGATCCGCCAGAGTTTCAATAGCAATGCATTGGTAGTCGATTTGACGCCCGCTTTCTAATGCGTGCAAACGTGCCACTTTTAATGACTGTTCGGCTAAATCAACCCCTGTAACCTGAGCACCACGTTCAGCCATAGCTTCGCTGAGTAATCCACCGCCGCAGCCGACATCCAATACCTTTTTACCGAATAGGCCGTCAGTATGGTTTTCAATAAACCCTAGTCGAACGGGGTTTATTTTATGTAAGGGTTTGAATTCTCCATCAGGGTCCCACCAGCGCGAGGCGAGGGCTGAAAATTTTGCGATCTCTTCCGGATCGACGTTTTTTTGTTCACTTTTAGAGCGACTGGTGGTCATAGATTATGCGTCTTTAAGAGATGGATAACGCGGCTAGTCTACCTCAGGCAAAGAATAAGAAAAAGAGGGTGCGAGACGCGTTTGGGATGGGTACAATGATTGGATCAAAATAACAATGAATATGCGGATCTATATTTTTAGGGAATAAACTATGAGCGATCTAGCCAGAGAAGTGTCACCGGTAAATATCGAAGACGAACTAAAAAGCTCGTACCTCGATTATGCCATGAGCGTCATTGTTGGGCGTGCTTTACCAGATGTTCGTGATGGCCTGAAGCCAGTACACAGACGTGTCTTGTTCGCAATGAGTGAATTGCGCAACGACTTTAATAAACCTTATAAAAAGTCAGCTCGTGTCGTTGGTGACGTCATTGGTAAATATCACCCACATGGTGATAGTGCTGTTTACGACACTATTGTACGTATGGCACAGAATTTCTCCTTGCGTTATATGCTGGTCGATGGCCAGGGTAACTTTGGTTCGGTTGACGGCGACTCTGCCGCCGCGATGCGTTATACCGAAATTCGCATGGCGAAAATTGCGCATCAGTTACTTGCCGATTTAGATAAAGAAACGGTTGATTTTGTAGACAACTATGATGGTACCGAGCGTATTCCTGACGTTCTGCCTACCCGTGTACCTAACCTGTTAGTTAATGGTTCTTCTGGTATTGCCGTTGGTATGGCAACGAACATCCCTCCTCATAATCTGACCGAAGTTGTCGATGGTGCACTCGCCATGATTGATAACCCGGACATTGATGTTGAAGGGCTAATGGAATACATCCCGGGGCCGGACTTCCCGACAGCGGCAACAATTTCTGGCCGTAGCGGTATTGTCGAAGCTTATAAAACCGGTCGTGGTCGTATTCATTTGCGCGCTCAGGCGGAAATTGAAGTTGACGAGAAAACGGGTAAAGAAACCATCATTGTTACGGAAATTCCGTATCAGGTGAATAAAGCTCGCTTAATTGAAAAAATTGCTGAGTTGGTTAAAGAAAAACGCGTTGAAGGTATAAGTGCCTTGCGCGATGAGTCTGATAAAGACGGTATGCGTATCGTTATTGAGATCCGTCGTGGCGATGTTGGCGAAGTTGTTCTTAACCATTTGTATGCTAATACCCAGTTACAGGTTGTGTTTGGTATCAACATGGTTGCCCTGGATAAAGGCCAGCCGCGTTTGTTTAACCTGCGCGATATGCTGGATTGTTTTGTCCGTCATCGTCGTGAAGTGGTTACGCGCCGATCAGTCTACGAGTTACGTAAAGCGCGTGAACGTGCTCATATTTTGGAAGGTCTGGCGATATCGCTGGCTAATATTGACGAAATTATTGAGCTTATCCGTCGTTCACCAACGCCTGCTGAAGCTAAAGCTGGTCTAATTGCCCGCGCATGGCAGCTCGGTGATGTTGCTGCAATGCTGGAAACTGCTGGCGTTGATGCTGCACGTCCTGATCATCTGCCAGAAGAATACGGCATTCGCGATGGCAACTATCACCTGACCGAAGAACAAGCTCAGGCTATTCTTGATTTACGCCTGCACAAATTGACCGGTTTAGAACACGAAAAAATTCTGGATGAATATAAAGGTCTGCTAGAACAGATTGCTGAACTGCTGCATATTCTGAACAGTTCAGAGCGCCTGATGGAAGTGATTCGTGAAGAACTGGTAGAAATACGTAACAACTTCGGCGATGAGCGTAAAACGGATATTACTGCTGCTGCACATGACATCAGCATGGAAGATTTAATCAACGAAGAAGACGTGGTTCTGACTCTTTCTCACGAAGGCTATGTGAAGTATCAGCCATTGACCGAATACGAAGCACAACGTCGTGGTGGAAAAGGTAAAGCCGCTACTAAGATGAAAGACGAAGACTTTATAGAAAGACTGTGGGTAGCTAACACGCATGACACCATTTTGTGCTTCTCAACCCGTGGCCGTATTTACTGGATGAAAGTTTACCAGTTGCCGCTGGCTAGCCGTGCGTCTCGTGGTAAACCAATAGTGAACTTGTTGCCGCTTGAAGCTGATGAGCGTATTACCGCTATTTTGCCAACACGGGACTATCCGGAAGATAAGTTCGTTGTTATGGCAACACGCAAAGGAACCATCAAGAAAACGCCATTACCAGAGTACTCACGTCCTCGTAACGGCGGCATCATTGCACTGAACCTGGTTGATGACGACGAACTGATTGGTGTTGATATCACTGACGGTAACGGCGAAATTATGCTGTTCTCTGACGCCGGTAAAGTGGTGCGCTTCGCTGAAGAGCAAGTGCGCTCAATGGGTCGTACCGCAACAGGTGTTCGTGGTATTCGCTTAGAAGAAGGGCAACGTGTTGTATCACTGATTGTTCCTCGCGAATACGAAGAGGAAGAAGCGAATGTATTAACCGTGACTGAAAACGGTTACGGCAAACGTACGCCGCTAAGTGAATACCCAGCTAAGAGCCGCGCTACCAAAGGTGTGGTCTCTATTAAGGTCAGTGAGCGTAATGGTTCAGTTGTAGGCGCCATGGAAGTTATTGATGGCAATGAAATCATGCTTATCAGTAATAAAGGCACTCTGGTAAGAACTCGCGTCAACGAGGTTTCTACTGTTGGTCGTAACACTCAGGGCGTGCGCTTAATTCGCACCGCTGATGATGAAAAAGTGGTTGGCTTACAGCGTATTGACGAAATTGATGAAGATGAAGTGTTAATTGACGGCGAGGTTGTTGCTGAAGAAGGTGAAACCGCAGCTGAAGACAATACTGAAAATCAAGAAGGTTCCGACGAGTCATGAGTCAGTTGTTTAACTTTTCTGCTGGACCGGCAATGTTGCCGGTCGACGTTTTGAAACAAGCTCAGGAAGAGTTACTGAACTGGAATGGGCAGGGCGTATCGGTGATGGAAATTTCTCACCGCGACCCTGTTTATGTCCACATGGCACGTGAAGCCGAGCAAGACCTGCGCGACCTGTTAAACGTACCTGATGACTATGAAGTACTCTTTTTGCAAGGCGGTGGCCGCGGCCAGTTTTCTGCGGTTCCGCAAAATATAGCGTCACCGGATGCCACTGTAGATTATCTGGATACAGGAATTTGGTCTGGTTTTGCTATCAGGGAAGCCGAAAAATTTGTTTCCAGAGTGAATGTTGCCGGACAAGTTCAGGAAGGCGCTAAAGGCAAAGAAATTCAGTCTCCAGAAAACTGGAAGCTGTCTGAAAATGCCGCCTATTTTCATTATTGTCCTAATGAAACCGTCGATGGTATTGCGCTGCATGAAATTCCTGATGTAAAAGCACCAATTGTCGCTGATATGTCATCGAATATTCTTTCTGAACCACTGGATGTCTCAAAGTTTGGCGTCATATACGCTGGAGCTCAGAAGAATATTGGCCCTTCCGGTTTTGCCATTGCGATTGTTAAAAAGTCCCTATTAGGCGAGCCGCAGAAGCAGGTGTCGTCTATTATGGATTACCAGCTTCAGGCCAAAGACGGGTCTATGTACAACACGCCCAACACCTTTGCCTGGTATCTGGCTGGGTTGGTATTCAAGTGGCTAAAAGCTCAGGGCGGACTAACCGCTATGGGCGAACGCAATCGTCATAAAGCGCAGCTTTTATATGACTTTGTCGATAAGTCCGATTTTTATAGTAACACTATTAATCCGGCTTACCGCTCAATTATGAACGTTCCTTTCCAGTTGGCCGACGACAAGCTTGATGCTGAATTTTTGCAAGGCGCTAAAAACCAAGGTTTACTGGGGCTAAAAGGGCATCGTTTTGTTGGTGGCATGAGAGCCAGTATTTATAACGCAATGCCGGTGGAAGGCGTGGAAGCATTGCTAAGTTATATGGCTGATTTTGAGCGCAAGCTTGGCTAAATAAATAGAATAAAAAAGGTAGTGAATCGTTATGGCAGAATTTAATGCATTAGAACTGGTTAATTCCGGAGTAAAGCAGTTACGTCCGTACCAGGCGGGTAAACCTACGTCTGAATTGCAGCGTGAGTTAGGTCTGCAGCACGTAGTTAAGCTGGCTTCAAATGAGAACCCTCTGGGTTTGAGTGAAAAAGTAAAAACCGCGCTGGAAGCCGAGTTAACTGATTTAGTGCGTTACCCCGATGCTAACGGTTACTACCTTAAAAGTCGTCTGGCTGAGTTACATGAAGTTGGAACGCAGCAAATAACTCTGGGTAACGGTTCTAACGATGTTCTGGAAATTTTAGCCCGTACCTTTGTGTCGGATGAAGACGAAGTTATTTTCTCACAACACGCATTTGTAGTGTATCCGCTGGTGACTCAGGCTATTGGTGCTAAACCTGTTGCTGTTCCTGCAGTAGATTACGGGCACGATCTTGATGGCATGGCAAAAGCCGTTACCGATAAAACCAAGATGATTTTTATCGCTAACCCGAATAACCCAACGGGTACATTTTTATCAACCTCAGTACTGAAAGGCTTCCTGGATAAAATTCCGCAGCATATTATTGTGGTTCTGGATGAAGCTTATTACGAGTATGTGCCGGAAGACCAGCGTGCGCCATCGGTAGAGTGGATAAAAGAATATCCTAATCTTGTGGTTAGCCGGACGTTTTCTAAAGCTTATGGCTTAGCGGGTTTGCGCGCAGGTTATGCGGTAAGCCATGAGAGCGTTGCCGATGTGCTTAACCGCATTCGCCAGCCATTCAACATGAATTCGTTATCGCTGAAAGCTGCTGAAGTCGTATTAGATGATCACGCTTATTTGCAAAAAGCCGTTGAACTAAACGCTCAGGGTATGCAGCTATTAACTGAGTTTTGTGAAGAGTCCGGACTTAACTACATTCCATCTTACGGTAACTTTTTAACCATAGAAGTTGGGCCCGGTGCTGAGAAGCTTTATGACGAACTTCTGCATGAGGGCGTTATTGTACGTCCTGTTGGCGGCTATGAGTTGCCTAATCATTTACGTGTCAGCATTGGCCTGCCTGAAGAAAACCAGGCCTTTATTAAGGCAATGAAAAAGCTGCGTGGTTAATTCTATTCATTTAGAGCCGCGACAGCATTGTCGCGGTACTGTCACCTTACCCGGTTCAAAAAGCATTGCTAACCGGGCATTGCTTATGGCTGCTTTATGCCAGACTCCCGTCATCTTACATAATTTACTGGTTAGCGACGACACCAGCCGCATGCGTGAAGCTCTTAATGCACTGGGAGTGAGCTTTGAAGATGACAAACTCATTACCCGGGTAAATGGTTTAGGAGGGGGGTGGAATAAACCGGCTTCTGAGCTCTATCTGGGAAACGCCGGCACGGCAATGCGGCCGCTCATAGCTGTGTTAGCGGCAACATTAAAAAACGAACACCAAGCGGTAGTGTTAAAAGGTGATGCCCGAATGCATGAGCGACCTGTAAAGCACTTAATTGATGCTATACAGCCTCGTGGGGCAGGAGTTAATTATCTGGGGGAGACTGGGTTCCCTCCGTTAGAAATGACTTCTGGTTTAAAGCCGGGTGACTTTGAAATTGATGGTTCGGTATCCAGCCAGTTTATCTCGGCCTTACTGATGGCACTGCCGTTACTGCCCGGTGATTCAACCCTGACATTAAAAGGGAATGTGGTTTCACGACCTTACATTGAACTGACACTGCAAATGCTGTCCGACTTTGGCATTTCGATAAAAGAAGACTCTCCTCAGTGCTACGCTATTCCTGGCGGGCAATGCTACCAGTCGCCCGGAGAATACTGGGTCGAAGGCGATGCCAGTGCTGCGTCTTATTGGATGGCTGCCGCGCTGTTAGGTAAAGGTCCGGTTGAGATTATCGGTGTTGGTAAAAACTCGATTCAGGGCGACAAACGCTTCGCCGAAGTCATTGAAGCCATGGGCGCGTCAGTGAGCTACCGTAAAAACAGCATGACCGTATCCGGCACAGGAAGTGTACAGGGCATTGACCAGGACTTTAATGATATTCCCGATGCGGCAATGACAGTCGCGCCACTGGCTTTATTCGCAAATAAGCCGACGACAATTCGTAATGTCGCAAACTGGCGGGTTAAAGAAACCGACCGCCTTCATGCTATGGCAACTGAGCTGCGAAAGCTCGGTGCCACAGTCGATGAGGGCGAGGACTTTCTCCGCATTGAACCGCTGAAACACTGGCGACATATTGCAATTGATACTTATGACGATCACCGCATGGCAATGTGCTTTTCGTTAGTAGCATTTTCCTCCGCTGGAGTGACAATCAATGATCCCGGTTGTTGTGCAAAGACCTATCCCGACTATTTTTCCGAGTTTTCACGGCTCTGTCACAGTTAACTCTTAGACTCGCTGACTTTGATTAATGCAATTTTTTTACAAATGCGTATAATTGCGCGGCTAAATGCTGCGTAATGCAGAGCAATTAGAGGATTTTATGACAACTCATATTCCAGTCATTACGATTGACGGGCCGAGTGGGGCAGGAAAAGGAACTATCAGTCGATTATTGGCTGAAAAGCTAGGATGGCACTTGCTGGACAGTGGCGCAATTTATCGCGTACTGGCATTAGCGGCTTTGCACCATGATTTTACGCCGGAAGATGAAGAAAGCCTGGTGGCTTTGGCGGCGCACCTGGATGTGAAGTTTGAAGCAGAAGAGGAACGCTCATTGACACATATTATTCTTGAAGGCGAGGATGTGACCATGACCATCCGTACCGAGCAAGTGGGTAATATGGCGTCAAAAATAGCGGCTTTACCACGAGTCAGAGAAGCTCTACTGCGCCGCCAGCGTGGGTTTAAAGAGCTTCCGGGTCTGGTGGCCGACGGCCGTGATATGGGAACTGTTGTTTTCACTGATGCCGATGCCAAAATCTTTTTAACGGCTTCTGCCGAAGAGCGCGCAAGACGACGCTTTGGGCAATTGAAGGAAAAAGGTTTTGATGCTAATATTGATCAATTAGTGAACGAAATTAAAGAAAGAGATGATCGTGATACGAATCGCTCGGTGGCACCTCTTAAGCCAGCTGAGGATGCGTTGTATCTGGATTCCACTGATACGTCCATAGAGGACGTGTTGGAACAAGTATTGACGTTTGCGCACAGCAAACTCTCAAAGACTAGCTAGGGTCAGGTGACCTTAATTAGGCGTCTGTTGTAAGGAAGCGAACAGACTATTTTAATAACCCCGCTGTATACGGAAGTTCAGTGGACGTCTTATTTATAAGCGAAGTTAATTACTATGTCAGAAAATTTTGCAGAATTATTTGAAGAAAGCCTAAAGGAAGTTGAAACACGCCCGGGCTCCATTGTTAAAGGTACTATCGTTGCTATCGAAAAAGATTTGATCCTGGTTGATGCCGGCCTTAAATCAGAAAGCGCGATTCCAGCAGAACAATTCCGTAATGCAGAAGGTGAATTAGAAGTCAGCGTCGGCGACGTAGTTGACGTAGCCCTTGATGCAGTTGAAGACGGCTTTGGCGAAACCATTCTGTCTCGCGAAAAAGCGAAGCGTTATGAAGCATGGCTGCAACTGGAAAAAGCACACGAAGACAATGCAACCGTTATCGGTATTATCTCTGGTAAGGTTAAGGGTGGCTTTACAGTAGACTTAGGCGGCGTTCGCGCGTTCTTGCCTGGTTCACTGGTTGATGTACGTCCAGTACGTGAAACAACGCACCTGGAAAACAAAGATTTAGAATTCAAAGTTATCAAGCTTGATCAAAAACGTAACAACGTTGTTGTTTCTCGCCGTGCTGTTATCGAGAAAGAAAACAGTGCAGAGCGTGAAGAGCTGCTTGAAAACTTGCAAGAAGGCCAGGAAGTTCAGGGTATCGTTAAGAACCTGACTGACTACGGCGCGTTCGTTGACTTAGGCGGCGTAGATGGCTTATTGCACATTACCGATATGGCTTGGAAACGCGTTAAGCACCCAAGTGAAATCGTAAACGTTGGCGATGAAATCACTGTTAAAGTATTGAAGTTTGACCGTGAACGCACTCGTGTATCTCTTGGCCTTAAGCAGTTAGGCGAAGATCCATGGGCTGATATCGCAAACCGTTACCCAGAAGGGCATCGTTTAACTGGTCGTGTTACGAACTTGACTGATTACGGTTGCTTCGTCGAAATCGAAGAGGGTGTTGAAGGTCTTGTTCACGTATCAGAAATGGACTGGACTAATAAAAACGTTCATCCTTCTAAAGTGGTTAACCTGGACGACACTGTTGAAGTTATGGTTCTGGAAATTGACGAAGAACGTCGTCGCATTTCACTAGGCCTTAAACAGTGTAAACCTAACCCATGGGAAGAGTTTGCGAAAAACCACAATAAAGGCGAGCAGGTTACTGGTAAGATCAAGTCAATCACTGACTTTGGTATCTTCATCGGTCTTGACGGCGGTATTGATGGTTTGGTTCACTTGTCAGATATTAGCTGGAACGCTACTGGCGAAGAAGCCGTTCGTGATTACAAAAAAGGTGAAGAAGTTACCGCTGTAGTCATGCAAGTTGATGCTGAACGTGAGCGTATTTCACTGGGTATCAAGCAGCTTGAAGAAGACCCATTCAATAACTACCTGGCGGCCAATAAAAAAGGTGCTATTGTTACAGGTACAGTTACTGAAGTAGACGCTAAAGGCGCTAAAGTTGAATTAGCTGAAAGCGTTGAAGGTTATGTTCGTGCCGCTGACATTTCACGCGACCGCGTTGAAGATGCAAGTACTGAACTGAGCGTTGGTGATTCTATTGAAGCTCGCTTCATGGGCGTTGACCGTAAAAACCGTACTCTGAGCTTGTCTATCCGTGCGAAAGACGAAGTTGAAGAGAAAGAAGCGGTTGAAAGCGTTAATAAGCAACAGGACAGTGGTTCTGGTCTTAACAGCGCAATGGCAGAAGCCTTTAAAGCTGCAAAAACTGACGACGAATAATTTACTGCACTGTTGCAGTTAATTTGAAGGAGGTAATGATGACTAAATCAGAGCTGATTGAAAGGTTAACTTTGAAGCACGAGTTACCTCCTAAGCAGGTTGAAGCTTCGGTAAAAGAAATACTCGAACAGATGGTGCAATCCTTATCGCAAGGTAAGCGCGTTGAAATTCGGGGCTTTGGAAGCTTCTCTTTGCATTATCGGGCTCCTCGTGTTGGCCGTAATCCTAAAACAGGTGATCCTGTTGAATTGGATGGAAAATATGTACCGCATTTTAAAGCGGGCAAAGAGCTTCGCGAGAGGGTCGATACATTAAGTTAGTTTTTACGCTCGATTGATAAAAACGGCATGCTATACTGGCATGCCGTTTTTTTATAACTAACAGGTAAGCAATTATGCTTAAAAAGCTGCTTATTCTCATTCCTGTATTAATCATATTTCTTTTAGCAATGGCTTTTGGTGCGCAGAACCCGCAAACCGTGGTTGTTAATCTACTGGTGCTGCAAACAGAGATGGCTGTTGCGTCGCTGCTTGCTATCTTTTTTGGTAGCGGTTTTCTGGTTGGTATTTTATTACTTTGCTTATCGAGTTTATCCTGGCGCTATCGGTATAATCGTTTAGTTAAGCGTTTAAATAAACTGGACAAGGAGAGTTAACGGCTCATGTTGGAGCTTCTCTTCCTGCTTCTACCAATTGCTGCTGCCTATGGCTGGTTCATGGGGCGTAATAGTGTTCGCACCGAAGAGCGAAAAGAGCAGAAGCGTTTCTCCAAACAGTATGCGACTGGTATAAATCTGTTGCTTTCAGATCAACCCGACAAGGCAGTTGATCTATTTGTTGAGCTGTTGGATGTCGACAGCGAAACCATTGAAACTCACTGGACCTTAGGCAAGTTATTTCGTCGCAGAGGCGAAGTTGACCGCGCAATAAAAATTCATAAAAACCTGACGTCACTTCCCAACCTGTCTGAGCACGACCGCTTAACGGCTATGTACGAGTTGGGTAAAGACTACCTTTCTGCCGGAATCTATGACCGCGCTGAACAAATGTTTGCAGGCTTACAGAGTTACAAGTTATTCCGGGAAAAAAGCCAAAAGCACCTTCTTGAGCTTTATGAGTCCACGCACGAATGGGATAAAGCCATTAAAATAGCTTTGCGTCTGGCGAAGCAAAGCAGCCACGCGCGAGTCGTTCTCGCTCAGCTATATTGCGAACTTGCCGAATTAGACGACAATGTTCCCAGTAAAATAAAGCATTACAGCAAAGCGCTTAAACACGATAGTAATTGCGTTAGAGCGGTTCTCTCCCTGGGAAAAATCCATATGAAAGAAGGGGAGTATGGGGAGTCTATTAATTACTTAACCCGGGTGTTCGAGCAGGACAAATCATTCGTTTGCGAAACCATTCCTTTGCTAGAGGAAGCTTACGAGAAAACATCGGATACTCATACTTTTATCGAGTTTCTACACAGTTGCGTTGAGCACAATGCGGGGATAACAGCCGCTATTACATTGTCAGAAAAAATCTGTGAATCACAAAGTATTGAAGACGCAGAACACTTTATGACCCATGTTTTAGAGCAGCACCCGACTATGCGCGGATTCCATCATTTAATGGGGTTACATATTCGAGCCGCTGATGTGGGCAATGCACGTGACAGCCTTCGGAGGCTGCGTAAGATGGTTCACGAGCACATAGTGCAGCGGCCCAATTATAAGTGCCGTCACTGTGGTTTCTCTGGACACACTTTATATTGGCGTTGCCCTTCATGTAAGAGCTGGGCAACAACAAAACCTATTTTTGGATTAGATGGTGAATAACAACATGGCGTTACCGAAAATTTATGTTGCATTAGATTGCCAGACACAGGAAGCCGCTGACAATTTAGTGAGTCAATTACCAGCTGGAAAAGTTGGTCTTAAAGTGGGTAAGGAATTGTTTACTGCTATTGGACCTGACTGGGTGAAAAAGCAGGTTGAGCAAGGTTTTTCAGTATTTTTAGATTTAAAGTTTCATGATATTCCAAACACAGTGGCTAAGGCGGTAACCTCAGCAGCTAAAATCGGTGTTGATATAGTGAACGTGCACGCCAGCGGCGGTACCGAAATGATGAGCGCAGCAAGGGATGCATTAAAGCAATTTGATAAACCACCTTTGTTAATTGCTGTGACGGTACTTACTAGCATGAGTGATTCAGACCTAAACGAAATCGGAATTCAGGCAACTGCGGAACAGCAAGTACTTAAACTGGCAAAACTAGCGCAGCAGGCTGGCTTGAACGGCGTGGTTTGCTCTGCTCAGGAAGCTCGTATGCTGAAACATGATTTGGGTACGTCATTTAAGCTTGTAACGCCGGGTATCCGACCCGCCAACAGCGCCACTGGTGACCAAAAGCGGGTTATGACACCAGAAGCCGCAATAGAGGCTGGAGTCGATTACATGGTTATTGGGCGACCCATTACGCAGGCAGCTGACCCAACCGCCAGCGTTGCGGAGATATTAACCTCTATAGGAGAATAACTCACTTACGCCTTCGCAATGTCGTAATCTTCTAATAACGCTAAAAACTTCGGCTATAGTGTCTTTACTGCAGTGACGCAGTGATTTTTCAATAGGGAATGACACTATGAAGCTAAAATTAATTTCCATACTTGTTGCCTCATCGCTGTTTTTAGCAGCAGGGGCGCAAGCTACTCCGTTATCCTCCTTACCAAACCTATCGCCATTAGCACAGGCTGAAGAGGTTAAAACCGTCAATATCAATACCGGGTCAGCACAAGAGATATCGGCGGTCCTGGTTGGAGTCGGTGAGAAACGGGCTGAGCAGATCATCGAGTTAAGAGAGCAACTGGGTGGCTTTACCGAAGTAGAGCAATTACTTGATGTGAAAGGTATTGGTGCTAAAACCTTAGAGAAAAACCGAGCCTTTATTACTATTAAGCCGTAACGGCAAGTAAACTCCAGAGATAAAAAAGGCCGGTAGTTTGTTGCTACCGGCCTTCCTATTTCCTTACTAAACTTTCGTTTAGCTCAATTTAGTCACATTTTGCCATTTCGGCATAAGAAGTCGAACGCGCCTGAGAAATACTGGCGATACGACTGTCTTTAACAAACTGAGGACGATTATCTGATGAAGCTACAGGCAGAGCCTTAAATGCTTCTTTGCGTTCTTCAGCTGTTGCCTTTGTCATTGCAGAAAATGATGAACCACTTAATGAACGGTTAGGTATAACCGCTTCGGTTTTCATTTGCTTGCGTTTTTGCCCCGCAGCCCGTTGATGACGAGGAGAGCGGCGAGAGCGATCTCTGCTTTTCTTCTCTTCAGCCTTAGGCTCTGGCTTTTCTTCAACAGTGTCTTCTGTCTCAGTTGGCTTTGGAGGCTCTTCAGGCGTTTCAGAGCTATTACTTTGCTCTTCTGTAGCTGACACTGCTTCACTGGCTTGCTCAACTGATGCTTCTACTTTGTCATCAGATGCCACTTCAGGATCAGCTTCAGGTTTAGTTGTGTCCGGCGTTTGTACTGTTTCGTCTGTACTGGTTTCAGTTTGTTGAGTTACTTGAGTGTCCGCTTGAGGCGATTTCTCTTCGGTACTCTCATCAACACTCTTCTCTACGCTCTTCTCTTCGCTCTGTTCTGCCGGAGTCGCAGATTGAGTCTGATTTTGTACCAACTCAGCAGCTGCCTGCATACGCGGATCCAGCACCTTATCAGAAATTGCTTTATTCTCGCTCTTGTCAGAACCAGATTGCTTTGCAGTTTTCTCTTTAGCCTGGGTTGGCTTCTGAGTATCTGCACCATCAGTCGACGCATCAACAGCCTTTTGAGCTGGCTGCGTTGGTTCTTTAGCTTCTACTGAATCGCCAGTCGATGAAACGCGAACGGATTTTTCAATCGGCTTACGTTGACGACGAGGTTTATCCTGAACAGCTTTAGCCTCTTTTGGCTTTTCTGCTTCAGCCGGGCTATCAACTTGCTCGTTCTTAACCGCTTCTGGTTTTGGCTGCTGCTGATTTTTATTGCTGCGGCCACGACGTCTGCGATCGTTACGGTTGCGACTATTACGGTTACCTGCGTCATCGCGAGATTCCGTTGATTTATCTTCTGTAGCTGCAGAGGTGTTTTCTTTACTGGCTTCCTTGTCCTTACCCGCTGACTGGTTGCGGCCTCGCTGCTGGCGGTTTCCTGAGCGGCGATTACGGCCACGACGTTGCTGATTCCGCTGGTTCTGAGCATTGCGTTCTTTTTCTTTCTCAGCTTCAGCCTGTTTCTGTGCTTCATCTGAACCAAATAAGCCAGAGAACCAAGTCGCTAAACGACTCAACAAGGATGGTTGAGCTGCTTTTTTCTCTTCAACTTTAGGAGCCGGTGCTGGCGTAGGAGCTGCACTCGGTGCCTGAAGGCCTTTTAATGCAGGCTCTTCAAATTTAGCTTTATCCTGAGTCAAAGTAATAGAAACCGTAGATTCAGTTTGCTCCGGTTTTTGCACCAACTCAAAACTGGCCGATTCCGGAACTTCGTCATCACGAATACGTAACACTTCAAAGTGAGGTGTTTCCATATGGTGATTCGGGATAATAACGATTTTCACGTTATGACGCTTTTCAATATGATTTACGGATTGACGCTTTTCATTGAGCAAATAAGTTGCGACATCGACCGGAACCTGAGCATGCACCTGAATGGTGTTGTCTTTAATGGCTTCTTCTTCAATCAAGCGCAAGATCGACAGAGCTAAAGAATCGCTCGAACGTATGGTTCCCTGACCATTACAACGAGGGCAAACATTGTTTGCTGATTCGCCCAGCGAAGGACGTAAACGCTGACGAGACATTTCCATCAAGCCAAAGCGCGAAATGCGGGCTACCTGAATACGCGCTCTGTCCTGAGATAAGCTATCGCGTAAACGATTTTCAACATCACGTTGATGGCGGGCAGGGGTCATATCAATAAAGTCGATAACCACTAAGCCGCCAACGTCGCGTAAACGCAACTGACGTGCTATTTCTTCGGCTGCTTCAAGGTTGGTCTGCAATGCCGTTTCTTCGATATCGCCACCTTTAGTTGCACGTGACGAGTTAATATCGATGGATGTCAGTGCTTCGGTTGGGTCGATAACAATTGAACCACCTGACGGAAGGCGGACTTCGCGCTGGAATGCAGATTCAATTTGGCTTTCAATCTGGTAGTGACTGAAAAGCGGAACATCGCCTTCGTATTGTTTTACGCGTTGTAAAAAATCCGGACGAATAAGCTGTATATGACTACGGACTTGCTCGTAAACTTTCGGGCTATCGATGAGAACTTCACCGATGTCTCGGCGCAGGTAATCGCGTAAGGCACGGAAAATAACGTTGCTTTCCTGATGAATAAGGAAAGGAGCAGGGCGCTCGTCTGCAGCTTTGCTAATGGCTTCCCAATGGTTAAGCAGAACATTCAAGTCCCACTCGAGCTCTTCTTTTGACTTGCCTACACCGGCGGTACGGACGATCAGTCCCATTTCTTTCGGAACATTGAGGTCAGATAGCGCTTCTTTTAGTGCTGAACGTTCATCGCCCTCAATACGGCGAGATATACCACCGGCTCGGGGGTTGTTCGGCATGAGCACCAAATAGCTGCCAGCCAGGGAAACAAAGGTAGTTAAGGCGGCGCCTTTTTGGCCTCGCTCTTCTTTGTCTATTTGAACAATAACTTCCTGGCCTTCTTTAACCACATCTTTGATGTTGGGGCGACCCTGGAAGGTATAACCTTGCGGAAAATAGGTTTTAGCTATTTCTTTAAGAGGGAGGAAGCCGTGACGTTCTGCGCCATAATCGACAAAGGCAGCTTCGAGACTTGGCTCTATGCGTGTGATTTTGCCTTTATATATGTTTGCTTTTTTCTGTTCGTGACCAGGGCTTTCAATATCTAAATCGTAAAGGCGCTGGCCGTCAACCAGCGCAACACGCAACTCTTCTAATTGCGTGGCATTAATTAGCATTCTTTTCATTACTGTGACTCAATTCTTTGGGCCACAATATGACACGCCCCAATGGCGATCGTGCAATTATCGAATTCGTCTGTCGCTGCAGGCCCTTTGGGACCTGCGTTACCCGTCATCTACAACGTGTAACTAAAATGAGTTTGACTGTGCCGATAACACCAACTGTTCGGTGTCATATTGTCGCTAAATTTTACGTCTGCAATCGATTATGAAACAAAGCGTATTCAATGTGCTGTGTTCTTCTCCGTGCCATCAACATCTCGGCTAGTCACTTCATTAGACTTTAAAACCGTACGCTGATGTGGATAATGCGTCGCTCTGTTATTTCGATTGCGCGAAATATATTCTTCGTCTGCCATCTTCGATGGACTTTGACACCTAATTATTCCATGAAAACCACTGAAAATACAAGCAACAATTTCGCTGTTGAATCTTGTAGATGATGGTAAAATAGCGGCATGAAAACAATTCAACAAGAAGTACGCTGGCATACTGTCTCTGCAGAAGAGTCAGGGCAGCGAATAGATAACTTTCTCATTGCGCAATTACGCGGTGTACCTAAGTCTTTGGTGTACCGAATTGTTCGTAAAGGTGAAGTGCGGGCGAATAAAAAGCGGATAAAACCGGACTATAAGTTAAAGGAAGGTGACCTCATTCGCATTCCTCCGGTAAAAGTGAACGAAAGGCCTGACCTTCCGTCTGCTAATTTAGAGCAGGTTGCAGCTCTGGAGCACGCGATCCTCTATGAAGATGACGCTTTGATGTTAATTAATAAACCATCAGGAGTCGCCGTACATGGCGGCTCCGGGTTGCAGTTCGGTCTTATTGAAGGCTTAAGAGCGCTGCGGCCAAAAGAGAAAAGCTTAGAGCTGGTTCACCGAATAGATCGCGACACCAGTGGCTTGTTGCTGGTTGCTAAAAAACGTTCAGTGCTGAGAAGTTTGCATGAACAGTTGCGTAACAAAGAAATGAATAAGCAATATCTGGCGTTGGTTCGTGGTCAATGGCAAAAACGGGTTCGCAGTGTTGAGGCGCCGTTAAAAAAGAACACCTTAAAATCCGGCGAGAGAATTGTACGCGTTGATGCAGAAGGCAAAGCCTCTTTGACTCGTTTCAGAATTCAGCAAAGATATAAGGAAGGGACATTAGTTGAAGCGTCGCCAGTTACCGGCCGCACCCATCAAATTCGTGTTCACGCGTTACACGCCGGTCATCCTATAGCGAAAGATCCTAAGTACGGTGATACAGATTTCGATAACACTATGTCTAGGCTTGGGTTAAACCGACTGTTTTTGCACGCCTGGCAGCTGCGTTTTCTGCATCCTGTTACGGGAAAAGAAGTGGCGTTTGAAGCCCCTCTGGATGACAACTTACAGCAAACTTTAAAGCAGCTGACGGCGCAATAATAAGGACAGCTTATAATGATGTACGATAAGCGACTTGTGGTGTTTGACTGGGACGGCACTTTAATGGACTCCATTGGCCGAATTGTGTCATCTATGCAAAATACAGCGCAGCATACGGGGTTACCCGTTCCGACCGAGGTTTCAGTCAGAGATATTATTGGTTTAAGCCTTGAACCCGCAATAGAGAAACTGTTCGGCGTGCTTAACGCGACACAAATGAATAGTTTTTTGACTCAGTATCGTGATGAATATGTCGACTTGAATACAACGCCGTCGCCATTATTTCACGATGCAAAAACGGTGCTTTCTCAGTTATCCAGTGCCGGTTATCGTTTGGCCGTTGCGACGGGCAAGGCTCGGCGCGGATTACAACGAGTCTGGGCGGAAAGTGAAACCGAACATTACTTTGATACTTCGCGGTGCGCCAGCGAAACTAGAGGTAAGCCTGCCCCCCAGATGCTTTATGAAATTATGAATGAACTTAAAACTCATCCTGAACACACCGTAATGGTTGGAGACTCTGTTCACGATATGAAAATGGCGGTTGCCGCTGGTGTACAGGCAATTGGTGTAAGTTTTGGCGTGCATGACGCTGAACGTTTGCGCGAAGCCGGTGCTACAATAGTGATCGATTCGCTTTCAGAGCTCAGCAATAAACTTGTCAGGGAGACATTATGACGTTGCCATTAATTCTGGGATCAGGTTCTAAGTACCGTCGCGAAATTTTAGATAGACTGCATTTGAACTACGATGTTGTGAAGCCGGACATAGATGAGAGTGCTATTAGCTCAGAAAGCCCACAACAGTTAGTGGGGCGTTTAGCAGAAGCAAAAGCCCGGGCAGTTGAGAAGAGAATGACTTACGATAACGCTATTATTATTGGTTCCGACCAGGTTGCTGTTTGTGATGGCAATATTTTAGGTAAACCCGGCAACCGTGAAAATGCGGTGCGACAATTGTCCAGCTTTATTGGCAAAACGGTAACCTTTTATACTGGGCTGGCTGTTTTTAATACAGAGGCTCAACAATGCGAAGTAAGAGTAGAGCCGTTTGAAGTTGAGTTTCGTCAATTGACTGCCGAAGAAATAGAACGTTACGTTGAACTTGAAAACCCCTTTGATTGTGCCGGCAGCTTCAAAAGCGAAGGGCTGGGGATCAGTTTGTTTAGTGGTTTAAAAGGCAACGACCCCAATACACTCATCGGGTTACCAGCTATCGCTTTACTGGATATGTTGAGAACTCACGGAATTAACCCTCTAAATAAGGATTAACGACAGATTTCCCTTGTCAGTAAAGCGGAACTTCGTTAACATTCGCGCGCTATGCAAAAAGTTCGTATTCCCGTAACAGTAGACCCAGTCAAAAGTGCCAACAAGAAAGTGGCATATGATGGGGTTGTGCCTGGAAAAACATTAACAAGACTTCAGGAAAGTTTGGTAGAACCTTGCCCCGATCCTGAGGCCAGTGTTGAGTTTGGAATTGATGAGCAGGGCATTAGTTATTTTACAGGGAAAGCAAAAGTTGCTGTAAAAGTACTTTGTGAACGCTGTAATACGCCCCTGGATGTTGATATTCTCGCGCAATTTGCGTATGCTCCTGTCACTAAGCGACAGGTGGCAGATGACTTTCCCGATAGCTATGAAGCTATTGAGGTAAACGACTTTGGAGAAGTTAACCTGCATGGGCTTGTTGAAGACGAATTAATTCTGGCTATGCCAATAGTTCCTAAGCACGACGCTAAGGCATGTCAGGTGGATCGTGATGCGATGACGTGGGGCGAAATTGACGAATCAGCTGCTGAAGAGTCTGAGAACCCGTTTGCCGTATTGCAAGAATTGAAGCGTAAATAATCAGGAGATAGCGTAAATGGCTGTTCAAAAAAGTAAGAAAAGTCGTTCAAGACGCGACATGCGTCGTTCACACGATGCAATAGACGGCCCAACACTGTCGGTTGACTCAACTACGGGTGAGACGCATCGTCGTCACCACGTAACAGCCGACGGTTATTACAAGGGTCGTAAGGTCGTTAACAAGTAAGACAGGCCATGCCTGAACTGAACATAGCGATTGATGCAATGGGGGGCGATAACGGCCCCTCTATTGTTATAGAAGCCCTGGAAAAAGCGGTTCATCGGTATCCCGATGTTAAATTCACCGTTGTCGGGCATGAGCAACAACTCACCCCGTTACTCGATAAATTCAATTTAAGCTCGCATCCTTCCATAAATCTTGTTCATGCAGAACAAGTTATCGAAATGGATGATAAACCGGGCCAATCTCTGCGTAGTAAACCTGAGTCCTCCATGCGCGTTGCGCTGCAAAGCCTAACCGACGGTAATTGTCAGGCAATGGTAAGCGGTGGCAATACTGGCGCGTTGATGACTAATGCTTACTTTACACTTAAAACGCTTCCTGGCGTGTTGCGCCCGGCGTTGATGACGGCTTTGCCGAATCAAACCGGCGGAAAATCTTATTTGCTTGATTTAGGTGCTAATGCCAGCTGTGATTCAGAAACCTTGTTTCAGTTTGGTGTTATGGGTGCTGTGGCCGCTGAATATTTATCGGGTGTACCAGCTCCTAAAATTAGCCTGTTAAATATGGGTGAAGAAGACATCAAAGGTAATGATGTTGTGCGCAATGCAGCGGCCAGACTCGCTCAATGTGAGCAGCTAAACTACATTGGTTTTATTGAAGGTAATCATTTATTTAGTGGCAGAGCTGATGTTGTGGTTTGTGATGGTTTTGTCGGTAATGTTGCACTTAAAAGCTGCGAAGGTCTGGCAACATTCATTATCGATCAAATGCGGGACACACTAAATTCGCACTGGCTTTATCGTTTTTTCTTTCGTTTTTTACAAAAACGGACGCACAAGTCCTGGGATAGGCTGAAGCCCGACCACTACAATGGTGCGAGTCTGATAGGATTGCGCCATGTCGTGATAAAAAGTCACGGTAGCGCTAGCGCCGGCGCTTTTTATAGTGCAATTCAACAAGCCGTCGCAGAAGCGCATGAACAGCTTCCTGAGCGAATTAAACATCGTGTCGAAGCAGTCTTATCAGAACAGCTGTAATCAGTTAAGTAGCGCTATGACTTATGCAAAAATTGTTGGTACCGGGCACTATCTGCCCGAGCAACGGCTTACTAATGAAGAACTCTCCCAGCGGGTTGACACGTCTGACGAATGGATAACAGAAAGAACCGGTATTAAAGAACGGCGCATTGCGGCACCTAATGAAACCGCAGCGACTGTAGGTTATGAAGCGGCAAAAGAAGCACTGGCTGCCGCCGGTTTAAGCCCCCGCGATATCGATATGATTGTGGTGGCGACCACATCGGCCGAGCACGCTTTTCCTAGTGCGGCCTGTGAAATTCAACGAATGCTGGGCATTACGTCGGTTCCGGCTTTCGACGTTGGAGCAGCATGCTCTGGCTTTATTTATGCGCTTTCTGTCGCTGACCAATTTATTAAAAGCGGGCAACATCAACGTGTTCTGGTTATTGGTACTGATGTATTGGCGCGTTTATGTGATCCTAATGATCGCAATACCGTGGTGCTTTTTGGTGATGGTGGCGGAGCCGTTGTCCTGGAACAAAGTGACACTCCCGGAATTATCTCCACTCATCTATTTAGTGCAGGCGAATACAGTCACTTATTAGGAGCCAAACAAGCCTCCAGAGCGTCAGACCGCGGCACAGAGAACGCCTGGATGTACATGAAAGGTAACGAAGTTTTTAAAGTTGCGGTTTCAAAACTCAGTAGTTTAGTGACCGAAACTTTAGCGGAGAATCAATTACAGGCGCATGATTTAGACTGGTTGATTCCGCATCAGGCAAATTTACGTATTATTAATGCAACAGCGAAAAAATTACAGATACCGATGGAGCGCGTGGTAATTACTCTGGACGCAACAGGGAATACTTCTGCGGCATCGGTACCAATTGCACTTGATTGGGCGGTTAAGGACGGACGTATTAAGCGTGGTCAGAAACTCTTGCTAGAGGCTTTTGGCGGCGGTTTTGCATGGGGTTCGGCGCTCGTTCAATATTAAGAGGATGATTATGACTAAAACGGCATTGTTATTTCCGGGGCAAGGCTCTCAAAGCGTTGGCATGTTAAGTGAATTGTCGAATGATTTTGCATTAGTGAAAGAAACATTCGCAGAGGCCAGCAGTGTTTTGGGTTATGACCTTTGGCAGTTGGTACAACAGGGACCTGAGCAGCAGTTGAATGAAACGCAACGGACACAGCCTGCGTTATTAACTGCCAGCGTTGCACTATACCGTGTAGCTAAAGAGAAAGGGTTGGCCGACGTTACCGTTATGGCCGGGCATAGTCTGGGTGAGTATTCAGCGCTAGTATGTGCCGGAGCATTAGAATTTACTGACGCGGTTAAACTTGTAGCCCTGCGCGGCGAGTTTATGCAGCAAGCCGTAGCCGAAGGTGAAGGCGCTATGGCCGCGGTTATTGGCCTGGAAGATGCCGAAATTGAAAAAATTTGTTTAGAGCAGGCAGGAGAACAAATAGTAACTCCGGTTAATTATAATTCGCCGGGGCAGGTGGTTATAGCAGGACATGCAGACGCCGTAGCTCGCGCTGCAGAAGCTTTAAAGGAAGCCGGGGCTAAACGGGTTTTGCCATTACCTGTTAGCGTGCCGTCACACTGTGCTTTGATGCAGCCAGCAGCCAGTCAATTGGCCGACGCGTTAAAGTCGATAAAGTTGAAACAGCCACACACCCCGGTCATTAATAATGTGGACGTTGCAATAGCCGATAGCGAAGATGCCATTAAAGATGCCTTGGTGCGTCAGCTCTATCGCCCTGTCCGCTGGACTGAAACGATTGAACAGATTGCGAAATTGGATGTCGAAACAGCCTATGAAGTTGGTCCGGGAAAAGTACTGACTGGATTAAACAAGCGTATTACTAAGGCTTTTGGTTGTAGTGCGTTGAATACGCTAGACTCTTTGAACTCACTTTAATAAAAAGGTTATTTACGTGCAAAACTTTGAAAATAAAGTCGCATTAGTTACAGGCGCAAGCCGGGGAATAGGAAAAGCAATAGCTGAACTGCTTGCTAGTCAGGGAGCGAAAGTCATTGGTACAGCGACCTCTGATAAAGGTGCAGCTGCAATCTCCGAATATCTTGGTTCAAAAGGCAAGGGCCTGGCGTTGGATGTAACCGATTCTGATAGTCTGCAGCAGGTTATTAAAGAGATTGAATCAGAGTACGGTTCTATTGATATTCTGGTGAATAACGCCGGCATTACCCGCGATAACCTGATGATGCGAATGAAAGACGACGAATGGGATGCTGTCTTAAACACGAACTTGTCAGCCGTATTTAAAGTTTGTAAGGCGGTTGTACGCGGCATGATGAAGCGGCGTAATGGCCGTATTATTAATATCAGTTCAGTTGTTGGCACAACAGGAAACCCGGGGCAGGTTAACTATTGTGCGGCGAAAGCCGGACTGGTTGGTTTCAGTAAGGCAATGGCTAAAGAAGTTGCAGCGCGCGGCATTACCGTGAACTGTGTTGCGCCTGGCTTTATTGATACAGATATGACAAAAGCTCTGAATGATGAGCAAAAACAGGCTATTTTTGATAATATTCCGGCAGCACGTTTAGGCGAGCCAAAGGAAATTGCTGCTGCGGTAGCATTTTTAGCATCAGAAGGTGCAGCTTATATCACTGGTGAAACCATTCACGTTAATGGTGGTATGGCGATGGTTTAAGGGGTTAGCGGTACGACCTCTTAACTTTATGCTATTTTTTACTTTATTAATGAGGCTGGTTTCACTACACTACAGCCAATTTTCACTCTCGCGATGACTATTGAGGGATTTTATAATCATGAGTACTATTGAAGAACGCGTTAAAAAAATCATTGTTGAACAATTAGGTGTTAAAGAAGAAGAAGTTAAGCCTGAAGCGTCATTTGAAAATGACCTGGGTGCTGATTCTTTAGACACAGTTGAACTGGTAATGGCTTTGGAAGAAGAATTTGAAACTGAAATTCCAGACGAAGAAGCTGAAAAAATTAAAACAGTTCAATCAGCTATCGATTACGTAAATAATCATTCTAACGACTAATTTGTCGTAGAACGTGATATAAAAGGCGGAGCCATTGGTTCCGCCTTTTTTGTTATGACAATAAGAAAAATACTACTTAATAATACGCCTTTCCATTGTTCTGAAATAGACAGAGGGCTGCAGTTCGGTGACGGGCACTTTACAACCATACGAGTTGTTCAAGGTGTGCCTTTGCATATAGAGCGACATTTGAACCGACTGTCTGAAGCTAATACCCGTTTATTTATAAACCATCCAAACTTTAACTTTTTGCATCAGCGTATCCTTAACGCTTGTGATGGCATTGAAAACGGTGTGTGTAAGGTTATTGTCACTAGAGGTTATGGTGGCCGAGGGTATGGCTTTTCAGACGGCGCAGTGGCGAATGAATATATTCAGGTAAGTGATGCTCCGGGTAACCTTAAATCGGTTAGTCTTGGTGTTGCTGAATTGAACTTAGCCAGACAACCTAAGCTGGCCGGTTTAAAAACATTAAATAGGCTGGAGCAGGTTCTGTTGACTCAGGAGCGCAGCGTTTCTGAATATGACGATTTACTGGTCTGCGACTCGGAAGGTAATGTTGTCGAAGCCATACAGGGAAATGTTTTTTGGTACAAACAAGGGCAATGGTACACCCCCGATCTGAGTTTTTCCGGTGTACAAGGAATTATTCGCCAGTTGATTATTGATGAAGACATGCTTGCGCCTTTGCGTATCGGTCATTTTTCATTGAATGAGTTAGCTGACGTTGAGCAGATTATCCTCAGCAACAGTGTCAGAGGCGCTGTTACGGTCACTCAGTTTAATGGTAAAGTATTGGATAAGAGCAAATTGCCGGCGGTATTAGAGCAGCTTATATTATGAAAAAACGTCTTATTTTAGCGCTGCTTGTTGCAGCTTTTGTGGTTTCGGCCGTGGCTGTCTTTGTATCCGGGCGCTGGTATTTATCGCAGCCAATACAAAGTGACGCTAGTACGCCTCTATTGTTAGATTTTAGAGGAGGAGCAACTGCCCGTAGCGTAACCATTCAAGTAACAGAGCACTTTGAGAAGGGGAACTCTGCATTAATTTATCGCCTGAGTCAGGTTTTTGACGATGTCGACCATTTGCAAGCTGGCCTTTATGAAATTAACGGACGACAAAGCTGGTTTGATGTCTGGAGTATGTTGAGTCAAGGGCGGGAAAAAACCTTTACTGTGACTCTGGTTGAAGGATTGACTCTCGAGCAGTGGAGAGCTCAACTAAAACAGCTACCTTACCTAAAAGATGAGTCTTCTGAATTGGATCCGGCGGAACTCAGGCAAAAGCTGGGCGTTACAGAAACCTCTATTGAAGGTGTTTTATTACCTGAAACCTACAGTTACAGAGCTTACACAACGGATATTGCTATTCTGAAGCAAGCGTACCAATCTATGCAGCAGGTGCTGGAAAATGCCTGGCAAGAGCGTTCAGACAGATGCCCTGTAAACTCACCTTACGAATTGCTGATACTGGCTTCTATTATTGAGAAAGAAACCGGTTTGGCCGATGAACGTCCGCTGGTTGCAAGCGTATTTGCCAATCGTTTAGCTGTCGGCATGCGGTTGCAGTCTGATCCGACGACAATCTATGGTATTGAAAATTTTGACGGCAATCTGACTCGTACTCATTTGCGCGAGAAAACAGAATACAATACTTATCGAATTAACGGATTACCGCCAACACCAATTGCGATGCCCGGCAAAGCCTCAATTAAAGCAGCAGCAAATCCGGCACGTTCTCCGTACTATTATTTTGTTGCGGATAAATCAGGTGGCCATGTTTTCTCGGAAACACTGGAAGAACATCAACAGGCTGTACGCCGATATCAACTGAATCAAGAGTGATTATGTCAGGAAAGTTTATTGTTATTGAAGGACTAGAAGGAGCCGGTAAAAGTTCGGCTATCGCAAGTGTTGTCACGCATCTTCAGGCGAAAGGAATCCAGGTTGAAACAGTTCGTGAACCAGGCGGTACACCGTTAGCGGAATCGCTGCGGGATCTGGTAAAAAAGAAGTGGGAAGAAAAAGTCAGCCCCACGACAGAGCTTTTACTTATGTATGCCAGCCGGGTTCAGCTGGTGGATAATATTATAAAACCCGCGTTATCCAAAAACCGTTGGGTTATTGGTGATCGCCATGATTTATCTTCCAGAGCCTACCAGGGGGGAGGGCGCGAACTCGGTGATGAATTGTTGCAAAAGATCCGGAAAATCACTTTAGGGAATTTCACCCCAGATTTAACACTACTACTTGATGTTGAAGAAAAGAAAGGTCTTGAGCGAGCGCGTGAGCGAGGGGAGCTGGATCGTATTGAAGAAGAAGATTTAGCCTTTTTTCAACGAACCCGGCAACGCTATTTAAATATTGCAGCTAAAGATCCGAGCATTATTGTCATTGATGCGAATCAGTCTATGCTGGACGTGCATCAGTCAATATTGAGAGCAATTGAGGAGTATCTGTTTTAATGGCTTTTCCCTGGCTGCGAGAACCCTGGTTAAGATTAGTAGCGAGTGCTGAAGCCGGACGTCTGGCTCATGCGTACTACTTACAGCATAATGTTGAGGGCGGTTCGACTGAGTTTATTCAGCGCCTGAATCAATTTCTGTTGTGTAAGCAACCAGGCAAAAGTGCCTGCGGGAAATGTAAATCCTGTTTACTTTACCTATCGGGTAATCATCCGGATACCTGGACTATTGATGGTGCACAAGTTAATCGAATAGGTGTTGATACGGTACGCGAATTGCAACAAAACGTAACGCAGACAGCGAACCAGAACGGATTAAAAGTCGCTGTCATACTCGAAGCGGAAAAAATGACAGAACAGGCTGGCAACGCACTGCTGAAAGTTCTGGAAGAACCTCCGGCCGATACACATTGGCTGGTTTCAACTAAAGATGCCGAGCGCTTACTGCCCACCTTAAGAAGCCGTATGCAGTGGTTGAGCATTGCCTATCCGACAACCGCACAAAGCGACGAGCAGGTGACTTTTGCAAAGCAGCTGCTGGCCGGACTACGGGGACAGCAGGAATTACCCCTGTTAAAAGATAAAGATGGCGCATTAAGCTGGCTGGATGTTTCCGAGAACTTATTAATGGATTGGTTGTTGATTAGCCAACGAGCTGCGGCTACGCGTTTGCGTTATCAGCAATTGGCGGACGAATTACAACACATCAGCAACTATGAGTGGGTCAATGTCGCGCAGCTGAGTGAATGGGTATCCGAATGCCGACAGCTACGTCAGCGATATCAGGGCTCAACGGGGATCAATTTGCCGTTATTATTAAGTTTTGCCTGGAGTCGCTGGTCAAATACTCTTTCAGCGTAGCGACTCCGTAAAACGGAGTTGTCATGCTGACGCTAAAATTAAGCCCACAATCCGCAACAGAGCTTGCTGCTCATGTTGTTCCTGAATTTCAGTCCCTTACTTTGCTGATCAACAGCGAAACAACCGATATTGCGGTAGATGACAGAGCCAGATTAGAGTTCCAATGCCCGGACGTAGGAGGTAAACCTCTATTTTTAGAGGTGAGCGTGGTTTTTCGTTTTGAGGCTGGAGAACTAAAGAACTGGTTGGCTGTCGCTGTTCTGCCTTCACAGCAAGCCTTGATTCATCATCTTCGTTACCTTTGCCGCCATCATACAAACGAATATGGTAAACTCTTCCACCAACTGGTTAACGACTTTTGTCACTCAAATCAACGCTAAGTGGAGCTATCTATGTTCGTCGACTCACACTGTCATTTGGATAAAATCAACCCTGAAAAAGCGGGTGCCGATTTAAAAGAAATTGTTGCAGCGGCACGTGCGAATAAGGTTGAACACATGCTGTGTGTATGCGTTACCCTCGAAGACTTTCCAGCCATGCAGTTTGCTGTGGCCGAATTCGATGATGTTTCAATTTCTTGTGGTGTGCATCCTCTGTATGTGAAAGACAGTAAGACTCCAATAGCTGAGTTAGGTGCTAAATTGCGTGAGCTAACAGCACTGAATAGCGTTGTTGCGGTAGGAGAGACCGGGCTCGATTACTTTTACCATCCTGAATCAAAAGTACTACAGCAGGAGAATTTCGAGCAACATATTGAAATAGCCAACGACGTTAACAAACCACTGATTATTCATACGCGCGATGCTCAGCAGGACACCTTGTCATTATTAAGAAATGGCCATGCTGAAAAGCCTGGTGGTGTCTTGCATTGTTTTACCGAGTCTCTTGAGATGGCAAAAAAAGCCATTGATGATCTCGATTTCTTTATTTCTATTTCCGGTATTGCTTCGTTCCGGAACGCTCAGGAACTGCGTGACACAATCAAAGCATTGCCACTGGAAAAACTTTTAATTGAGACCGACAGTCCCTGGTTAGCGCCGGTTCCTCATCGTGGTAAAGAGAACCAGCCAGCCTATGTTGTCGACGTTGCAAAATGCGTGGCTGACGTAAAAGGCATTACGTTAGAAGAGGTGGCTAAGACCACGACAGCTAACTATTATAAACTGTTCGCTAACTCTTAATTAGCTGTGTATAACCTGTGTTCTTTTTGGTTAAAATTATTCAAAAACAGTAAGATAAAAAATTTCTTAAAAAAATTAGACATCCCTTTGATATTGTCTAAACTGAAGTTTACCGAATGAATTTTATGCGACCTAATGCAGTGTTTTTGTCATGAGTTAGCGCACGGCTCAACCTTTGAGCCATTCCCCTATACCCGGAACAATCTGGATTGGTTCCGGGTTTTTTTTATCCTTTTCCTCCTGTTTCTTAACAGTTCATGGCGATCAAAAAGGCACTTTTCAGGGTACATATAGACAAACGAGTAGCACGTTCTGATAATAAAGTTAACTAAGGAGTCAGTGATGAGTACAACCGTTGAAAGTAATGAACGTCCCGACTACGACGAAGTCATTCAAACCATTGCAGACTATGTTATCGATTACAAAGTAGACAGTGAGGAAGCGTGGAATACGGCTCGTAACTGCCTGATGGATACCCTGGGGTGTGGCTTACTAGCGCTGCGTTTTCCTGAATGCAGTAAACATTTAGGCCCCCTGGTTGAAGGAACCACGGTTCCAAGCGGCGCCCGGGTACCGGGAACTCAATTTCGTATGGACCCTGCTAAAGCAGCCTGGGATATAGGTTGTATTATTCGTTGGCTAGACTTTAATGACACCTGGCTGGCAGCCGAGTGGGGACACCCCTCCGATAATTTGGGCGGCATACTGGCAACCGCTGACTATATTTCGCAAAAGCGCGTATCAAAAGGCGAGAAGCCTTTAACCATGAAAACCGTTTTAGAAGCGATGATTAAAGCTCATGAAATTCAGGGTAATTTAGCCATAGAAAACAGTTTTAACCGGGTTGGTCTGGACCATGTTGTGTTGGTGAAGGTGGCCTCGACAGCTGTGGTTACCTGGTTAATGGACGGCTCCAGAGAGCAGATTATGGCCGCTGTCTCGCAAGCCTGGGTTGATGGTCAGTCGTTGAGAACCTATCGGCACGCACCTAATGCCGGTTCGCGTAAATCCTGGGCTGCCGGCGATGCCACATCAAGAGCTGTACGTTTGGCCGACATAACCATGCGCGGTGAAATGGGAATTCCCGGGGCATTAACGGCTCCGCAGTGGGGCTTTTACGATGTGCTGTTTAATAAGACCAATAAAGACCAGCAGTTGAAACCGAAAGAGGATTGGAAATTTAAGTTTCAGCGTGACTACGGCAGTTACGTAATGGAAAATATTTTATTTAAATTGTCTTTCCCGGCGGAGTTTCATGCTCAGACTGCCTGTGAAGCTGCGGTGACATTGCACTCAGAAGTTAAAGGCAGAATTGATGATATTGAGAAAGTTGAGATAACGACTCATGAGTCGGCTATTAGAATCATTTCAAAACAGGGGAAGCTGGCTAATCCGGCGGACAGAGATCATTGTTTGCAATACATGACTGCGGTACCGCTAATTTTCGGCGAGTTAACAGCTGATCACTACGAGAATAGTTTTCATGAAAATAACCCGGTTATTGATAGCATACGTGAAAAAATTGAAGTGCTTGAAGATAAGCAATTTAGCCAGGATTATCACGACCCGGAAAAGCGTTCTATAGCCAATGCGTTACAGGTATTCTTCAAAGATGGAACTCATACTGAAAAAGTTGTGGTGGAATATCCGATAGGCCACAGACGGCGTCGGGAAGAGGGCTTTCCTGTGCTAGAAAGCAAGTTTAAAGCGAATTTAGCTACTCGTTTCCCTGAGCCCCGGGTTAAATCGATTTTTGACCAATGCAGTCAGCAGCAATCTTTTGAAAATATTGCGGTTAACGAATTTATGGATATGTTTGTTATCTAATTGGCTTATAGAAAAAAGGCTCTTCAACTTATTGAAGAGCCTTTGCAACGGTTATTAACCGCGCCAGATAACTAGCAGAATCAGTATCGGACAAATGAACTTTACGTACCACGGCCATACCTTCCAGAATAAGCTTTTATCAATGTCTGGTGAGCCTTGTTTTAACGCTTTTAATAAATAATTTTGACGTAATACCCAGGTCAGCATAACACCGAACACTAAAGCCATTATTGGTTGCATATAAACCGTGCTAAAGGTAATAACGGCGCCAAAAAGTAACTCAAAATTATAGATTATCGTCGTGGAAATAGCGGTTACGATAAGCGCAATGATCCAGACGCCACTACTACGGTCGCAGTTTGCTTCTTCGCGTAATGCATTGACCGGTGCTTCCAGCATAGAAATAGATGAGGTAATAGCGGCAATAACCATTAGCAGGAAAAAGCCAAAAGACAGAAATAGTCCAGCGTAACCTAGTGCATCAAACATCGCAGGTAATACGGTGAAAACTAAAGTATCCGCCGAAAGCAGAGTACCATCGTCTGCATAAATGGTGATGCCATTAGATTGTGCTACGAACATCGCTGGTAGAATGAGCAGGCCAGCTAAAAACGCAACGCTGGTATCAATGCCTGCTACCCAGGCTGCTGTTTTGGGTATGTTCTCGGAGTTTGAAAGGTACGCACCGTACGTCATCATGACACAAACACCGAGCGACAAAGAGAAGAATGCCTGCCCCATAGCCCGAATAATCAGGTTCGGATCGGTAATTGTTGAGAAGTCGGGAAGCAGATACATTTTCAGGCCCTGTATCGCACCGTCCTGCGTTAAAATGTAAGCGGACATGCCAATCAACAATATGAACAATAATGGCATTAATCGTCTGGACCAGCGTTCTATGCCGTTGTTTACACCAGAACGTACAACGTAAACGGTTAACAGCATAAAAAATATCATGGTAGTTATATTTCGGGAAACCGAAAACTCTGTAAACCATAGAGCAGTTTCAGGCTGACCGATTAAAACCATCAGTGGTGCCAGCATATAAGAAACAAGCCACCCCGATACAATGGCGTAAAAACTCAATATTAAGCTTAAGACAATAAGGCCGATGACCCCGGCGATAGCACCTGAGCCTCTTAAAAAGGGTTTACTGGATAAGTTACGTAATGCTTCTATTGGGTTCTGACGTCGTATACGGCCAATGGTTATTTCGGCTACCAGCATAGGGTATGCCAGTAAAACAATCATAATCAGATAGACCAATAGAAAAGCACCGCCGCCATTACTGGCGGCCTGGGTAGGGAAGCCCCAAATATTACCAACACCAACCGCTGAGCCAGCGGCAGCTAATATAAACCCTAATCGTGTTGCGAACGCAGGTGATGAATTTGCCATAATTTTTCTTATTATTATTTAAGCTGCGTCAAATTATGGCGGAGTTAATTCGCCACGTAAATTCTTCTGTAACAATTTCTGCATTTTACTCAGGCTCAAATCTTGTGACAGCAGATAATGCAATTTAGTCAGTGCCGCCTCAATGGTCATATTTGCCCCGGACACGATACCTATTTCAGCCAGAGCATTGCCGGTCGCATAGCCGTCCATATTGACCCGGCCGCGAAAGCATTGAGTACAGTTTAGAATGGTAATCCCCTGGTTAATTCCTTCTTTCAGGCTAGTCAGCAGTGCATCGTCTTGTGGCGCATTGCCGACACCGTAGCTTTGTAGAATCATGGCTTTTACCGGTTGTTGCAGCTGGTTTTTTATAATTTCAGCGGATATTCCCGGATAAAGCATGACCACACCGATTGGCTGAGGGGTCATTTCAATGACTTTTAATGGCTGGTTTGAGGGCTCTGAGAGCTCTCCTGCGTTTAACTGAATCTGGATTCCTGCTTCAAGTAAGGAAGGGTAGTTAGGGGAGGCAAAAGCATTAAATCCGTTAGCGTCTGCTTTGGTCGAGCGATTCCCCCGGTAAAGCGTATTATTAAAGAACAAACCAACTTCAGGAATAGGGTAGTTCGCAGCCACATAAAGCGAATTGAGCAAGTTGGTCTGTCCATCAGATCGCAGGGCGGCTAAAGGTATCTGTGAACCAGTTACAATAACGGGTTTACTCAAATTTTGTAGCATAAAGGACAAAGCCGACGCCGTATAAGCCATGGTATCGGTACCGTGCAAAATGACGAAACCATCGTAATCGTCGTAGTTCCTTTCTATATCACGAGCAATGGTCACCCAGTCAGACGGCGCCATATTTGATGAGTCCATTAATGGTGAATATTCATTAATGGTAAATTCGGGCATTTCTTCCCGGAAAAACTCCGGCATGTTTTCAACGCACCGGCTCAGGTGTCCCGCAACCGGAACATAACCCTGAGCTGATTTTTTCATACCTATGGTGCCGCCAGTGTATGCGACATAAATCTTTTTACGAGGCAAAGTTCACTCCTGTGCTCTGCGAAATAACCGCGATAATTCTATCGCGGTTGAAGGCAGAGTGCACAGTAAGAGTAAACATTTTTAGGATCATTAAAGTTTTGTAAAACCGCAGTTTCAGATTTCACTTTATTAAGTGTACCCATTAACCAGTGTTGAGCCTCACCACCAACAGATGGAACAGGGAGATACTCTGAAGAGCTGTTAAACATGTTGGCAAAAAATTGCTCTTTCGATGACAACTCTTGTTGAACAATTTTTACATCGTAATCATCAATGGCTGCCAGCTCAGCGGCCGCCGCTACTGAGTCGTCAAAGTCTCCAAGTTGGTCAACTAATCCACGCTCCATTGCTTGTTTACCCGTCCAGATGCGGCCCTGAGCAACTTCATGCACATCGTCGCGGGACATGTTGCGAGCTTTGCTGACAATAGTCAAAAAGTCTTCATAGGTGGCTTCAACCGAGCTTTGCACCAATTTCTTTTGGTACTCAGTCATTTCTTCCAGTGGATTTAAACCTTGTATCTCAGTCGTACTGACAGTATCGCTATGAACGCCAATAGCTGCCAGACTGTCTTCTAAAGTCATTAACAGGCCAAAGACACCAATTGAACCGGTAATGGTAGTTGGTGCGGCCACAATTTTATCGGCATCTGCTGCTATCCAATAACCACCAGATGCTGCCACGGTGCTCATTGATGCCACAACCGGAATACCGGCTTCTTTTGCCTGGAGGATTTCCTGACGGATAATTTCAGAGGCAAAGGCACTTCCGCCGGGGCTGTCTATGCGCAGCACAATCGCTTTCGTCTGCTTGTTATTGCGTGCTTCACGAATCAGTTTTGCGGTGCTGTCACCACCAATCATACCGGCTTTTTGCGAACCGTTAACGATTTGCCCACGAGCAACAACAACCGCGATCTGGCTACGATCTGTCGGTTGCAGACTTTCCGGGACTTCCATTTCAGTCGCCAGATAGTTGTCGTAGGTAATATGACGGAAGGTATCTTCTTCTTTGTCGTACCCGGCTAAATTGATGAGCTCGTTACGAACTTCGGTACGTGTACGCAGCGCATCAACCATGTTTGTTTCTAGCGCCATTTTGGCCATATCGCCATTGGCACTGTTAAAGGCCGACATGTAATCATCAACTTTACCACTGGTAACCAACGGATTAATGTTACGGGCCGCTGTCACATCGGTGCGGAAGCTATCCCACAAAGCTGAATAAAGAAACTCATTGGCTTCACGTGCTTCATCAGACATGTCGTTACGAATAAAAGGTTCAACAGCCGCTTTAAATTTACCGACCTTAAAGACTTGAGGCTGAACTTTAAGCTTGTCGAGTAAGTCCTTAAAGTAAAGTTGAGTGTAATCAAGCCCTTCAAATACAACTCCGCCCATTGGGTTTAGGTAAAGCTGATCTGCATGCGCTGCAAGATAATACTGATGCTGATCATAGTAATCAGCATTACTGATAATGGGTTTACCAGAGGTACGGAAATCGTCAAGAGCCTCGGCAACTGCCTGTAACTTATTGAGTCCGCTTGGGTACAAGTTTTGTAAGTTTAAATACAGTGCGCCTATACGTTCGTCTGTTTTGGCTTTCTCAATTGAGTCGACCACATCAGATAACAGAACTTCGGGGATATCATCACTGCTTCCCATAGCTTCATTCAGGAATTGACTAAAAGGATCAACCCAGGTCTTCTCTTCAACCAGCATGCCATTAGGGTTAAGAACCAGAATGCCATTCTCCGGTACTTCGATAGGATCCTCTCCGCTAAATAGACTAACGAGAAAAACCGCGAGGATTAAAAAGAATACAAGGTTCAAAATGACCTTGCGCGTACCGTTGATTATTTTCCATAAATAACTGAAGATTGAGCGCATAGTTAAATTCTCATTAGCTAATAAAAACAGGCCTTAGCATATCGAATGTGCGAGTAACAGACCAGTCAGAGAATGTAACTAACCATTACACATTGAATAAGGTGAAGTATGAATGCCGAAGAGTTATTAACCAGCCGTTCCTCCATGCCGCGTTTGAGTGAACCCGGTCCTACTATAGAGCAACTGGAGTTAATTAAGGCCGCAGCTGTTCGTGCGCCTGATCATATGGGACTAACGCCATATCAGTTTATTCAGTTTCAGGGAAAAGAGAGGCAGGTTCTGGCGGATATCTACCAGCAGTCTGCGCGTCTTAACGACTTTTCAGAAACGGTCATAGAGCAGGCTGGGCAGCTGCCATTTCGGGCCCCAATGATCATTGTTTCTTGTCTGCGTTTTCAGGAGCACCCGAAAGTCCCCCGTGATGAGCAACTGTGTACGGTTGCCTGTGCCACTCACGGCATGCAGCAAGCGGCCTTTGCACAAGGTATAGGTGCTATTTGGCGTACCGGATGGATGGCCGAGGACGACTTTATCAAGGAGCAGTTGGGATTGTCTGTGGACGACGCCATTGTCGGCTTTCTGTACGTAGGGACACCTGCAGTCCCTACGCCAATAAAGCCTCAGAAAGATTCATCACCGTTTTTTATGAACGGTAATGACTTAGTGCTGGATTAAAATTCGGCACTTTTCGGAGCCCGTGGGAAAGGTATAACGTCACGAATATTTTGTACGCCGGTGACATAAGCCACTAAGCGCTCAAAACCCAGGCCAAAACCGGCGTGAGGAACGGTACCGTAACGACGCAAATCGCGGTAAAAGCCGTATTCTTCTTTTGGCAGGTTCATTTCGTCAATTCGCTGGTCAAGAATGTCTAAACGTTCTTCACGGGCGGAACCACCGATAATTTCCCCAATACCCGGCGCTAAAACGTCCATAGCGGCAACGGTTTTGCCATCTTCGTTCTGGCGCATGTAAAAGGCTTTAATATCGCGCGGATAGTTTTTCAGAATAATTGGTGCGCCGACATGTTCTTCAGCTAAATAACGCTCGTGCTCTGATTGTAAATCCACACCCCATTCAACCGCGTATTCGAATTTTCTATCGCAGTTCTTCAGTATCTCAATGGCGTCGGTGTAATCCATGTGCACAAAGTCATTATTTACAATGGCTTGTAAACGGCTGATAGCGTCAGAGTTAATGCGTTCGGCAAAGAACGCCATGTCGTCCGGGCGCTCTTCCAGAACGGCTTTAAACACATACTTAAGCATGGCTTCGGCTAAGCCGGCAACATCATCTAAAGTGGCAAACGCCAGCTCGGGTTCTACCATCCAGAATTCAGACAAGTGACGGCTGGTGTTCGAGTTTTCAGCACGGAAGGTTGGGCCGAATGTATAAACTTTAGATAAAGAGCAAGCGTAAGACTCTACGTTCAGCTGACCCGACACCGTTAAAAACGCTTCTTTACCGAAAAAGTCTTCAGAGTAGTCGACTTCGCCTTTATCTGTTTTCGGGATATTCAGCATGTCCAGTGTTGAAACACGGAACATCTCACCGGCACCTTCACAATCGGAAGTCGTGATGATTGGTGTACTCACCCACAAATAACCTTCCTCATGGAAGAAGCGATGAATAGCCTGAGATAACGCATTACGAACACGCATGACCGCACCGGTAATGTTGGTACGCGGACGCAAATGCGCGTATTCGCGTAAGTATTCCATGCTATGACGTTTAGGAGCCATAGGGTAGGTATCGGGATCTTCCACCCAGCCGTATACATGAACCTTAGTTGCCTGCAGCTCAAATGACTGACCTTTGCCCTGAGAAGGGACAACAACACCGGTAATAGCTACAGAACAACCGGTCGTCAGTTTCTGCACTTCATTACTGTAATTGGGAAGTTCTGCCGGAACCACGGCCTGAATGGCATCAAAGCATGAGCCATCGTGCAAGTTAATAAATGAAATACCGGCTTTCGAGTCACGGCGGGTGCGTACCCAGCCCCGGACTGTGACGGTCTCATCGACAGCGACTTTTCCCGTCAGAACATCCACTACAGAAGCATACGACATGAGTTGGTTTTCTCCGAAATTTACACTATTTTGCTATAGAAAGGTTGCTATGTTACCGCGCTTTGGCGCAGACTCAAGTATAACCCCTGATAACCGAGAGAAAAATTATGAAAAGGGGATCCTTAGCGGATTTAAAGCAGGTACCATTTTGGTCCCGTGTTCTGGGATGGCTGTCTATTTTCGGCTGGTTTATCTTTGTCGTTGCCGCTATCGTTTTCAATTATGCAAAACCTGAGCGCGATACCATTTTGACTGAAATTTTTGGTATTCCTGTTCGCGAAGACTGGCTCATCACATTAGGTGACTTATTCGTTATTCTTTTAGTTATTGGCCTTTGTGTGAGTCTGCTCAGCTTTGTTCTTAATTATGTTCTTTTCCGCAAGGACAAACAGCATTTGTGGATCAATATCCTGATACTGATCATGAGTTGTTTGGGTGGCTTGTCGGTTTATTTCTTTGGTTATTAAGCCTTAATAGAGCTCTGAGTTTCAACGTAGTCTTTCATGGCAACGGTTAAACGGCTGAGCTCGTTCGTAGAAATAACATAAGGCGGCATAATATAAAGTAAGCGTCCGAACGGGCGTATCCATACCCCTAATTCAACAAAACGCTTCTGCGCAATGGCAACATCAATGGGGTGGTGCATTTCTAATACGCCAATAGCCCCAAAAACTCGTGCGTCTTTTACTGCATCACATTCAGCCAGGGGAAGAAGTTGCTGCTTTAACTGAGCTTCGATTTCAGCAACCTGTTGCTGCCACTTACCCTCAGCAATAATCGCCAGTGACTCAGCTGCAACCGCGCAGGCTAAAGGATTCCCCATAAAAGTAGGGCCGTGCATTAATGCGCCTCCGCCGGGGCCGTGACCAATGGTTTCTGCTACCTGTTTCGTGGTTAGCGTGGCTGCCAGCGTCATGTAACCACCGGTCAGAGCTTTACCAACGCAGAGAACATCAGGCGTAATTCCAGCGTGTTCACAGGCGAATAACTTGCCGGTACGACCAAACCCTGTTGCAATTTCATCCGCTATCAGTAATACGTCAAAATCGTCGCAAAGCTGGCGTATTAGCCTTAGGTATTCAGGGTGATAAAAACGCATGCCACCGGCTCCCTGAACAACAGGTTCAAGAATAACCGCCGCCAACTCATGGTGGTGTTGCTCGAACCAGTGTCTGAGTTCGTCACCAGCAGCCTCTGCCCAGTCATCGTCCGGGGTTAGCCTGGGGGCTTCAGCAAAAAGCTGGGAGTTAATAGCTTTGTTAAAAAGATGGTGCATGCCGTTGACCGGGTCGCAAACCGACATCGCTTTAAACGTGTCGCCGTGGTAGCCGCCTTTTATGGTTAGTAGTCGGTGCTTCTCCGGACGTTCTTGCGCCAGCCAGAACTGCAAGGCCATTTTTATGGCAACTTCAACGCTGACAGAGCCTGAATCGGCAATAAATACTCGTTGTAGAGGCTCAGGAGTCAGTTCAATAAGACGTCGAGCAAGATCAATCGCGGGTTGATGCGTGATACCGCCAAACATAACGTGGCTCATTTTATCTATCTGACGGTGAGCAACGGCATCTAAGCGTGGATCGCGGTATCCGTGAATAACAGCCCACCAGGAAGACATGCCATCAACCACCTCATGGCCGGTATCCAGAGTTAATCTGCAACCTTTTGCTGACTCAACTTTATAAGCAGGTAAGGGGGTCAGCATAGAGGTATATGGGTGCCAAATGTGCTGTCGATCAAACTCAATATCGCTTTTGCTCATAAATTAAACTATTGTAAAGTATTAAACTGAAAGTATATTGACAGTGTATCGAGCTGGATTATTCTAGTCGACCATAATTTGCCAAGCACACGAGATTTACCATGCCACAAATTCGTAACGACTGGACCATTGAAGAAGTTCAGAATCTTTTGCAGATGCCGTTGAACGATTTAGTTTTCGAAGCACAAACAGTGCATCGCCAGCACTTTAACCCGAACGAAGTTCAGGTCAGTACCTTGTTGTCGATTAAAACCGGTGCCTGCCCCGAAGACTGTAAGTATTGCCCGCAGAGCGCCCATTATCACACCGGGTTGGATCGCGAGCGCCTGATGGCAGTTGAAAGTGTGCTGGCTGAAGCACAGGCAGCGAAAGAGAAGGGCGCGAGCCGTTTTTGCATGGGCGCCGCCTGGCGTAATCCGAAAGACCGCGATATGCCTTACGTCATTGAAATGATCAAAGGCGTGAAAGCATTGGGTTTGGAAAGCTGTATGACACTTGGCATGTTAAGTAATGAACAGGCAAAAATGCTGCAGCAGGCTGGCCTTGATTATTACAACCACAACCTCGATACCTCTCCGGAATTCTACGGTGACATCATTACCACCCGAACTTATCAGGATCGCCTTAATACGCTGAATAATGTGCGAGACGCAGGTATGAAAGTCTGTGCCGGAGGCATTGTTGGTATGGGCGAGAGCGTCACCGACCGAGCCTCTTTATTAGTGCAGTTGGCGAATTTGCCTAAGCACCCGGAAAGCGTACCGATTAATATGCTGGTTAAAGTAGAAGGCACGCCTTTTGCCAAACTGGAAGACTTGGATAACTTTGAATTTGTGCGTACCGTTGCCGTAGCCCGTATTTTAATGCCAGCTTCGCATGTACGTTTGTCCGCCGGCCGTGAAGACATGAACGATGAAATGCAGGCGTTGTGCTTTCTCGCCGGTGCTAACTCAATCTTCTATGGTGAAAAACTGCTGACCACAGCGAACCCTGAAGCAGATGCCGATTTACGTTTATTCGAGCGTCTGGGCATTAAGCCTGAACAGCGCGACGGCTATGATGATGAAGTTCACACCGCGGTTATTGAAGATGCGATTAAAGAACAGCAAAACCCTGTTCGATACTACGACGCGTCTTAGTAGAGAATAGGTAGAGAATAGAGAGTGGAGAAAATCGTGTTGGGGTATCAACAGCGGCTTAATGAGCGTAAAGATTCTTCGCTGTTTCGCTCGCGAAAGGTACGTAGCTCCGACGCTCATTGGCAATTGGATTTCAGTACCAATGATTACCTCGGCTTAAGCCAGCATCCGGATATAAAGCGTGCATTTAAGCAAACTATTGATATCTGGGGTGTTGGCAGTACTGGCTCACCGTTACTCAGCGGTTACAGTAAAGTTCATCAGGAACTGGAAGAGTTGCTGGCCGAGTGGATGAATAAACCCAGAGCTTTGCTGTTTAATTCAGGTTTCGCGGCAAATCATGGTGTGCTGACAACCCTGGTCGATAAACAACAAAAGCTGTTCGCCGACAAATTGGTTCATGCCTCAATTATTGACGGTATGCAGCACGGTGAAGGGCGTTTTAAGCGGTTCCCGCATAATCAGCCGGAACCTTTGATTGGTAAAGCATCGCCCGGCGACTGGTTAGTGACTGAGGGCGTTTTTAGCATGGACGGCGACGTCTGTGATTTAAACCAGCTGGCGTCTTTAAAGCACAAGTATGATCTGAAAATTATGCTTGACGATGCGCATGGAATAGCCGCGTATGGCGCTGAGGGGAAAGGCTCATTAGTTGCGGACTCCGCTGTTGCCGATGTCATAACCGGCACCTTTGGTAAAGCGTTGGGCGTCGGTGGAGCCTTTGTTTGTGGTGGGGATGATGAAATTGAAAGTTTAATTCAGTTTTGTCGTGATTATATTTATTCCACTGCGATGCCGCCGGCTCAGGCCGCTGCAATAAAAGCCTCTGTAGAAATTGTACGCAGCGCAGAAGGCGATGACCGCCGCGGAAGACTTGCTGAGCGCATTCAGTATTTTCGGCAACAGCTGAAACGGCGCGGTTTAAAAACGATAGAATCAAACTCCACCATACAAACATGGTTATTTAACTCCGATGATGACGCGCTAAACATGGCAGCAAAACTACAGGCTCAGGGGTATTTATGCAGCGTTATTCGTCCGCCAACGGTTCCTGCGGGAAGCTCCCGTATTCGCTTTAGCTTAACGTCAGAAATGTCGACGCCCGAACTTGCTCAATTTTGGAGTCGGGTAGATAGGATTCTTAGCCAGTTATGAAGTCTCCGTTATGAAATCTAAGTTATGAAACCTAAGTTATGAAACCTCCGTTATGAAAATAATGAATTTTCAACAGGCTGTTGCGCGGCAGTTCAATAAGGCGGCAAAAGACTATCACCAGCACGCAAGTATTCAGCGCTTAACAGCCAACCGGCTATTAAGCCTCGGGCCGGCTAATGTGAATCAGGCGCTTGACGTTGGCTGTGGTCCCGCGTCAACGACAGCAGACCTCTTACTCCGGGCAAATCATTATCTTGGTGTTGATATTGCTCCGGCTATGTTGTCTAAAGCTGCCGCTGATTATCCGGAACTGAGTTGGCTTAATGGCGAGTGGGAAGCTTTGCCAGTAGCTGACAATTCAGTCGACTGGCTTTTCGCTAATTTGTCTATGCAATGGGTCGATAATTTGCAAAATGCGATGAGTGACGCTTATCGAGTTTTAAAGCCGGGTGGGGTTGTAACCGTTAATACCGTTATTGAGGGCACTTTCAACTCTTTCACAAAAAGCTGGAATGAAGTGGACGATTTGCAACATACGCACCGCTTTAAATCTGCAGAGAGGGTGCAGAATGAAGTCGACTCAGTTAACTGGCGTCATTCAGAATTCGTGACAGAAGAACACACCCAGTATTTTGCCAGTGTCCGTGAACTTATAGGTAGTATTAAGGGAGTTGGTGCCAACTATGTGAGGCGAACTGATAACGCCGGACTGATGACGCGCAACCGCTTACAGCAGTTGGAAAATGCCTTCGAAAATCATAGAAATTTGCAGGGATTGCCACTTGAATGGTCAATTCTTAATATTAAATTAGTTAAGTAGCATTGAGTTTAAGTTGATATGAACGCTTATTTTATTACCGGAACAGACACTGACGCAGGAAAAACCGTTGCAGCATGTGCTTTTGTTCAATACTTAGTAAAGCAGTCGCAACAAGTTGCGGTAATGAAGCCAGTTGCATCCGGTTGTCATTGGCAAAACGGGCAGTTGGTGAATGAAGATGCACTGAATTTAATGCGTCAGTCTAATACTTCCTTTGATTACGATAGAGTTAATCCTTATACCTTTGAAGCCGCAATTGCGCCTCATATTGCGGCAGCAGACAGTGGCGTGGTCATAGACAAAGAACGCCTGTTGAAAGCGGTAGACTGGTTTCATGAGCGGCCAATAGACAGTTTAGTGATTGAAGGTGCCGGTGGCTGGCAGTTACCTCTGGCTTCCGGACTGCGTATGCCGCAAGTGGTAAAGGAGGTTAATGCGAAAGTTGTGCTGGTGGTCGGGTTAAAACTGGGTTGCCTGAACCATGCGTTGCTTAGCCTGCAATCAATAAAGCAGGAAGGTTGCGATGTTGCAGGTTGGATTGCCGTGCAAACCGAGCCGGAGCCGATGCCGCGACAGGCCGAGAACCTGGCGTCTTTACGTGAGTTGCTGGACGAAAAAGAGCTCGCTAGTATTCCTTATTTGCCAGGCTGGACAGAGGAAGATTTGAGCATTTATTTCCATAAGTAAGATTGAAATACGACTAAATACCCCCACATAACTTAGCAGACTAAGTTCCCCGGAGTACGAGCAATGAAGAGAATTTTGCTGTTTTTAGCGACTAACATGGCCATTCTGCTGGTTGTTAGCGTGGTCTTTAATATTGTGATGGCGGTAACCGGCATTGATGCACAAGGGTCAGTGGGTTTACTGGTGTTCTGTGCACTGTTTGGTTTTGGTGGTGCGTTTGTATCGCTCTGGATATCACGCTGGATGGCAATTCGTTCAACCGGAGCCAGAGTCATAGAAAAACCACAGAACCAGTCTGAAGAATGGTTGTTCCGTACCGTTCAGCAACAGGCGCAAAAAGCAGGGGTTCCTATGCCTCAGGTCGCGGTTTATCAATCGCCGGAGCCTAACGCTTTTGCTACCGGGCGCAGTAAAAATGCTTCATTGGTTGCGGTCAGTACCGGACTATTACAAAGCATGAATGCTGACGAAGTTGAGGCGGTTCTTGCACATGAAATGAGTCATATTGCTAATGGCGATATGGTGACGCTGACCTTAATCCAGGGCGTGATAAATACGTTTGTCATGTTTTTTGCGCGGATCATTGCCAGCGCGATAATGCGGGGCGGTGATAACCAGCGGGGTGGTGGGTTCGCCTATTATGGTGTCGTGATGTTGCTGGAAATCGTATTTGGCGTCTTAGCCAGCACTATTGTTATGTGGTTCTCTCGTCAGCGTGAGTTCAGAGCAGATGCCGGGTCCGCAGATTTAGTTGGTAAACAAAAAATGATTGCTGCTTTACGTCGCTTACAGCAAGGCAAAGAGTCGGAACTCGATGGCACTATGCTGGCGTTTGGTATTAAAGGAAAACGCTCAACTATGTCGAAATTGTTTATGAGTCACCCGCCTTTAGAAGAACGAATTCATGCTCTTGAGCAACGGCGTTAGTCGTTGCTTTTCAAGGGATACAGAGGTACATTCTTAACTCTTACTCACCGATAAAGCGGATAAATTTTTGTTATGGCCCAATGGAGTGCGCGCAGTTGGCGCGATAAGCCAATAGAACAACAACCGACGTATTCAGATCCGTCGCAGTTGCAGGCAGTAGAACAGCAACTGAGTCAGTTCCCGCCACTGGTGTTCGCAGAAGAGATACGAGCGTTAAGAAACCAGTTAAAGAATGTCTGCGTAGGAGAAGGTTTCCTGCTGCAGGGCGGCGATTGTGCAGAGTCGTTTAGTGACTTCAACGCACCGAAAATTCGTGACACTTTTAAGGTCATTCTGCAGATGGCCATTGTCATGACGTTTGCAGGCTCCTGTCCGGTGACAAAAGTTGCACGCATGGCCGGGCAGTATGCGAAGCCGCGCTCTAGTGACTTTGAAACCATTGGCGATCTCAGTCTGCCCAGTTACCGTGGTGACATCATTAATGGCTCAGAGTTTGAGGAAATGGCTCGTCAACCTGACCCTGAACGCATGATTAAAGCTTATCATCACTCCGCAGCGACCATGAACTTGTTGCGAGCATTTGCGCAGGGCGGTCTGGCCAACTTGCACAAGGTGCATAAATGGAACTTAAGTTTTATTGCCTCTAATCCGTTAAAAGAGCGTTACCAGAAAATAGCTGAAGAAATTCAGTCGGCGCTGCGCTTTATGGAAGTATTGGGCATTAACTCAGAGAATAACGCGGCCATTCACGAGACTTCGCTATTCACCTCGCATGAGGCATTGTTATTGCCTTATGAACAAGCTTTAACCCGCACTGACACATTAACCGGTTTGCCGTATGACTGCTCAGCGCATATGGTCTGGATTGGTGAACGTACTCGTAAGTTAGATCAAGCTCATGTCGAGTTTATGCGCGGCATTCATAACCCAGTTGGAGTAAAAGTGGGCCCAACAATGCCAGGGGATGAGCTCATTCAGTTAATTGACGCATTGAACCCTGACAACGAACCTGGACGTTTAACATTAATTACTCGTATGGGCGCCGATAATCTGGCTAATAAATTGCCCGAGTTAGTGCGCCGTGTAAAACAGGAAGGTCGTAACGTGGTCTGGTCAAGTGACCCCATGCATGGCAATACGATTAAGGCTGATAATGGCTTGAAAACCCGGAATTTTGACGCCATACATAAAGAATTAAGACATTTCTTTGCGATTCATCAAGCTGAAGGCACTTACCCTGGGGGCATCCATCTGGAAATGACAGGTGAAGATGTTACAGAATGTACCGGCGGTGCCTACCGTATAAGTGAAGCAGATTTGTCCAGTCGTTACCGGACTCAATGCGATCCACGACTGAATGCCGATCAAGTGCTAGAATTAGCGTTTTTAGTCGCAGAATCATTAAAAGCAGCTCGCAACGGCGCGGGTTGATCATCCCCTTTAACCGAATATTTAAGAGGTAATTTTTTATATGTCGCAACAGGTAGAAGTGTTATTTGAAAACTTGTGGCAAGATTATTTATCGCGTACACCTTCAGCAAAAAAGGTGCATCAAATTTTAGGCGAAGGGCATCCGATCGTTAATGATCATGTTGCTTTTCGGACTTTTGATATCAGTCCTGTTGGTCTGGAAGTACTGGCACAACATTTTCTGGACTTAGGTTACAAAGAGGGTGGTGACTACCACTTTGAAGCGAAAAAACTGCGTGCAAAACATTTTGAGCATGAAGACCCTGAATTGCCGAAAGTATTTATCAGCGAATTAATGACGGCTGAATTTTCTGATGAACTGCAGAGCAAAGTCAAAGATATGGTGGCTCAGGTTTCGGCTGAAGACACTAAAAAGCCGGACTTTCTTTATTCGGGTACGCACTGGAAAGTCAGTTATGCCGATTACCAGTCATTGCTCGAAGAAAGTGAGTACGCTGCGTGGATGGCTGCATTTGGCTATTGCGCTAACCACTTTACGGTCAGCGTTAACCAGTTACCGGGCTATAAAACGCTTGAGCAGGTAAACCAGAAGTTAAAAGACAATGGTTTCAAACTGAATACGTCTGGCGGTGAAATCAAAGGGTCTCCGGAAGTTTATCTGGAACAATCATCAACTATGGCTGACCGTCACCCAGTTGAGTTTTCTGATAAGACTGTTGAGATCCCCAGTTGCTTCTATGAGTTTGCTAAGCGCTACGAAATTGAAGACGGCAAACTGTATACCGGCTTTGTTGCAGCGTCGGCGGACAAAATTTTTGAAAGCACCAACGCGAAGTAAAGTGTAGCTTCTCAGAATATTAGAGCGGCATTAGTAACGGTGCCGCTCTAAGTTTGTTTTAGCCAGAATTTTTGCGGCTATCTCTTCTACTGAATAATGAGTTGAGTTGATAAAAGGTACTGCCTCTCGGCTATAGAGCCTTTCAACTTCAGCTAGCTCAAACCGACACTGCGCCATAGAAGCGTATTGGCTGCCTTCCCGTCTTTGACTTCTAATTTCATGTAAACGCTGTGACGACAAGGTCAATCCAAATAGCTTATGACGATATTGCTTAAGTTCTTTAGGCAATTGCAGTCGTTCAAAGTCGTCATCGTCGGTCAGAGGGTAGTTGGCAACTTTAATTCCGTATTGCATGGCCAGGTATAAGCTGGTCGGCGTTTTCCCTGTACGCGACACTCCAATTAAAATCAGGTCAGCTTTATCCAGTTGATTTAAGCGTTTGCCATCGTCGTTATCCAGCGCGTAATTGATGGCATCTATTCTGAAGTTGTAGTTTTTATGTACACCATGAGTACGGTGTGTTTTCGGTTCCGCTTTAACACCCAGCTCTTTTTCCACCGGAGCAATAAAGTGGTCTAAAAAGTCGTAACAAATGCCTCCACAGTCGGTAATTTTTGCTTTTAGCTTCTCGTTAACGAAAGTATGGAAGATTAAAGGCGGCTCACCACTGTCGGAAACGGCTTTTTTTATTGTTTTACACACCTCATTTGCTTTTTCCTGATTATCGATAAAAGGTAATGTTTTGTGCTCAAAATTGACCGGGAACATGGACAAAAGCGCGTGGCCAAAGGCCTCGGCGGTTAATGCTGTACCATCTGAAATGTAAAATGCATAGCGCACTGGCAAATCTCTTTTTAACCGATTGTAGGTTCGATATTAACTTGTTGGGCCACAGCGTGTAAAATAGATGCTACTTCCATGCCGAAAAATCAATTAAGGATTGTGACGTGCAAGAATACGTAGTTTGGTACCAACATCTGGGAATGCAGGACGTAAACCGAGTGGGTGGCAAAAATGCCTCGCTGGGTGAGATGATCAGTAACTTAGCCGGAGCAGGAGTTGAAGTGCCCGGTGGTTTTGCAACAACGGCTGATGCCTATAACCAGTTTCTGGAGCAAAGTGGTTTAAACGATCGTATTCACGATTTGCTCGACACGCTTGATGTTGACGACGTACAGGCCTTGGCTCAGGCTGGCAAAAAAATCCGCCAATGGATTATTGATACGCCTTTTCAACCAGAATTTGAAGCAGCTATTAAAGACGCTTTTGCTGAGTTAAGTGAAAACAACGACGAATTTAGCTTTGCGGTACGCAGTTCAGCGACGGCAGAAGATATGCCGGATGCTTCATTTGCCGGCCAGCAGGAAACCTTCCTGAATGTACGTGGCTTAAGTAGTGTAATGGAAGCCATTAAACACGTGTTTGCTTCATTATTTAACGACCGCGCTATTTCCTATCGCGTTCACCAGGGCTACGACCACCGCGGTGTTGCGTTGTCGGCTGGTATACAACGTATGGTACGCAGTGACATTGCCTCTTCCGGGGTTATGTTCAGCATTGACACAGAGTCAGGTTTTGATGATGTGGTTTTCATTACCTCATCTTACGGTCTTGGTGAGATGGTCGTGCAGGGGGCGGTTAACCCAGATGAATTCTACGTACATAAACCAACCTTAAAAGCAGGGCGCCCTTCAGTATTGCGCAGAACTCTGGGCAGCAAGAAAATTCAAATGATTTTCTCTGACGACAGAGAACATGGAAAACAGACATTAATAGAAGACATAGAAAAGTCGAAGAGCCTGACCTTCTCGGTAACAGACGAAGAAGTCGAAACACTGGCTAAGCAAGCTCTTATCATTGAAGAGCATTATGGTCGTCCAATGGACATTGAGTGGGCAAAAGATGGCGTCGACGGCAAGCTGTATATTGTTCAGGCACGTCCTGAAACGGTTCAGTCAAACCAAAAAGGGCAAGCCATTGAGCGTTTTGCGTTAAAAACTAAAAGCGACGTTGTCTGCACAGGGCGCGCTATTGGCCAGCGTATTGGTCGTGGTGTTGCTCGTGTTCTGAATGACATTAGCGAAATGGATAAAGTGCAGCCGGGCGATGTATTAGTTACCGACATGACCGACCCTGACTGGGAACCAATTATGAAACGTGCGGCGGCCATTGTTACTAACCGCGGTGGTCGTACTTGCCACGCAGCTATTATTGCACGCGAACTGGGTATTCCGGCGGTTGTTGGTTGCGGTGATGCAACTGACCATATCAGTAATGGTCAGGCCGTTACGGTTTCTTGTGCCGAAGGCGACACCGGTTATATCTACCAGGGTGAACTGGACTTTGATATTACCGAATCACAAATTGATGCCATGCCGGATCTACCGTTAAAAATTATGATGAACGTGGGTAACCCGGATCGAGCCTTCGATTTCGCCAGCTTACCTCATGCCGGTATTGGTCTGGCTCGTCTGGAGTTTATTATCAACCGGATGATAGGGGTTCACCCTAAAGCCTTGCTTAATTATGACCAGCAAAGCGACGAATTGAAGCAGACGATTGATAGCATGATGGCCGGCTACAGCAGCCCTCGCGAATATTACGTAGCGCGTTTAGCCGAAGGAATTTCTACCTTGGGAGCCGCATTCTCTCCAGAACGCGTCATTGTGCGCATGTCTGACTTTAAGTCGAACGAATACGCGAATCTTATTGGCGGAAAACAGTATGAGCCGGGTGAAGAGAACCCAATGCTGGGCTTCCGGGGCGCGTCGCGTTACATCTCAGAAGAGTTCCGGGACTGCTTTGCATTAGAGTGTGAAGCAATTAAACGCGTTCGTAACGATATGGGTCTGACCAATATCGAAATCATGATCCCGTTTGTCAGAACTCTTGAAGAAGGGCGTAAAGTAATTGAACTTCTGGCCGAGCAAGGGCTGGTTCAGGGCGAAAATGGCCTGCGCGTTATTATGATGTGTGAACTGCCTTCTAATGCTCTGCTGGCCGATGAATTCCTCGATATCTTCGACGGTTTCTCTATTGGCTCTAATGATTTAACCCAGTTAACTTTAGGTTTGGATCGTGATTCCGGTGTTATCGCGCACTTATTTGATGAGCGTGACGAAGCTGTGAAGAAACTGCTGGCAATGGCCATTCAAACGGCGAAGAAACGCGGTAAGTACGTTGGTATTTGTGGTCAGGGCCCGTCGGATCATCCTGATTTTGCAGCCTGGTTGGTTGATCAGGGCATTGATTCGGTATCGCTGAACCCGGACACCGTTATTGAAACCTGGATGTACCTGGCGGAAAACCTATAAGTATGACTGTATTACCTGAGATTGCTGCTGAGAATGCGTTACCAGATGACTACCGGCACTTTATTGAGCAGGTAAGAAGCTCAGAGTTTGCAGGTGAAATTGACGTGAGTTATTCGGGCCGTTTAATCGCGGCCACGGATAACAGCGTTTACCAAAACCTGCCTCAGGCCGTTTTGTATCCTCTTAATCAAACCGACCTTGTATTGCTGATGAAGCTGGCAGGTCAGGAAAACAATAGCAGTGTGCAGTTCTCTCCCCGTGGAGGTGGCACCGGCACCAATGGGCAGTCTTTAACTTCCGGTATTGTGGTGGACTTAAGTCGCCACATGAATAAAGTACTGGAAGTTAACCCTAAAGAGGGCTGGGTGCGAGTGCAGGCCGGGGTGGTAAAAGATCAGCTCAACGATATTTTGCGCCCTCATGGCTATTTCTTTTCACCTGACTTATCGACCAGTAACCGTGCGACTCTTGGCGGGATGATCAATACCGACGCATCCGGTCAGGGCTCCTTAGTTTATGGTAAAACCAGCGATCATATTCTTGGTTTAAAGACTGTGCTGCTTGACGGTTCTGTACTTGATAGCGGACCGGTTTCGCTTGAACAGGCCGAAACTGTTGCACAGCAGGATAATCGCATTGCCCGAATTTACAGACAGATTATTGATACCTGTGTCGGTGAAGCTGAGAGTATTCGTGATAAATTTCCGCCGCTGAATCGGTTTTTAACCGGTTATGACTTGAAACATGCCTATAACGCCGAGCAGCAAAAGATAGATGTTTCGCGAATAATTGCGGGCTCAGAAGGAACCTTAGGGTTTGTCAGTGAAGCCCGGCTGAATATTACTCCTATTCCCAAACACCGGGTGTTAGTGAACGTAAAGTATTCAAATTTCCAGGCTGCTTTAGAGAACTCGCCTTTTTTAGTTGATGCCAAAGCAACCTCAGTAGAGACAGTTGACAGTACCGTACTGAATCTTGCACGTCAGGATATAATCTGGAAGTCAGTTGAACCACTATTGTCTGATGTTGAAGGTCAGCGAATGGATGGCATCAACATGGTTGAGTTCACGGGGTTAAATCAGGAAGAAATAGACAGCAAAGTTAACTCTTTAACCCAACGCCTGGACAAGCTGATTAAAAGCAAAGACAGCAAAGGTGTGATTGGCTATCAAGTCTGTGATGATTTATCCAGTATCCAGTTGATTTATGCGATGCGGAAAAAATCGGTAGGCTTGCTGGGCGCAACTAAAGGACGCCGTAAACCCGTAGCTTTTGCTGAAGACACCGCTGTACCGCCGGAGAAACTGGCTGATTTTATTAACGAGTTTCGTGCTCTTTTAGACGCTAACGGCCTGCATTACGGCATGTTTGGGCATGCAGATGCCGGAGTTTTGCATGTGCGCCCGGCACTGGATTTGTGTGAGCCTGAAGATGAAGTCATGCTCAGACAAATCAGTGATAAAGTTGCCGAGCTGACACAAAAGTACGGTGGACTCATGTGGGGCGAACACGGTAAAGGGTATCGCTCAGAGTACGTACCGGCATTTTTTGGTGAGCATCTCTATACCGAATTGCAAAAAATTAAGGCCAGCTTTGATCCCTTTAACCAGCTAAACCCGGGGAAAATCTGTACGCCGTTTAACACCAATGCCGAGCTTATTTCTGTCGATGCCGTTAAGCGCGGCTTCTTTGATCGTCAAATACCGGTGGCTACACGCGACAGCTATAAAAATGCGATGGACTGTAACGGTAATGGCTTGTGCTTTAATTACGATCCTAAGTCCGCTATGTGCCCCTCTTATAAGATAACGCGGGACCGTCGTTATTCTCCTAAAGGGCGGGCAGGGCTTTTGCGTGAATGGTTGCGGTTAACTCACAACGCCGGCTATAACGCGGCTGAAAAGCCAGAATCATTTGGCTTTGCCAAACGCCAGCTTAACCGGTTTACCGGAAAAAATGACTTCAGCCACGAAGTGAAAGAGTCCATGGACAAATGCCTGGCTTGTAAGGCGTGTACCAACCAATGCCCAGTCAGTGTCGATGTGCCGACGTTCCGTGCTCGTTTTTATGATCATTACTACAGTAAATACGCTCGTCCGTTAAAGGACTATCTGGTCAAAGGTATTGAAAAGACCGCGCCGATAGCGAGTAAGTTTCCCCGGTTGAGCAATTTACTGATTAATAATCCGTTAAGCCGGTTTGTGCTCAAATATGGTATTGGCTATGTCGATACGCCGTTATTCTCAACGCCCAACTTAAGAACCGCCTGGCGTCGAAACGGGCTTATTGAGTTAACCACAGAGCAGATAATGAGTTTGACCGAGGATGAGAAGTCAAACTCGGTGGTTATTGCGCAGGACCCGTTCACAACCTTCTACGAGGCCGATTTGGTTCTAAAACTGGGTCTGCTTATCAAAAAGTTAGGTTACACACCGATTTTACTGCCGTTCTTAGGACATGGTAAAGCGCAGCACGTAAAAGGCTTTATCAGCGACTTTGAGAAAACAGCCGAAAAGGTGACCGAGCAGTTAAAACCTATTTCTGATGCTGGTATTCCATTAATTGGGCCCGACAGCTCTACAGCATTGATATTCCGGGACGAGTATCGCAAGGCGAGCGATGGTCAACTACCAGAAGTTAACGTAATGACGGTTGTAGAATGGCTTAATACCTTGAACTTTGATGATATCAGTTCATTCAGTACCAGCCGCTACGGTCTAATGCTGCACTGTACCGAACAGAGTTTCGTACCTGAGTCAGCTAAACAGTGGCAAGCCTTATTTCAAAATCTGGGGCTGAAGCTGAATATTGTTAATGTGGGCTGTTGCGGCATGGCCGGTACATTTGGTCATGAGAAACAAAACCAGGAAGACAGCCGTGGACTTTATCAAATGGGCTGGCAACAAGCGGTTCAGGAATACGGAAGCAGTGGAGTACTGGTTACTGGATTCTCGTGTCGCTCACAAATAAAACGGATAGAAAAAAAGCGGGTGAGACACCCGCTTGAGATAATCTTACAAAGCCTGAGTTAACTCAGGCTTTTTATTTGCAGTGACGTTTACTGCTTACCTTTGGCGATAATTTCGCGAGCCATCTCATCAGCGACTGTTCCGGTAGCGCGGTCTTCGTCCTGTGCCCGGGCAAAAAGCTGATCTAAGGTATCGTATATACCGCGCACACGTTTTTCTGTTTCTTCCACAGTAAAGTTGGCGGCTTCTGAACAAATATGAATAACGCCACCGGCATTAATCACGTAGTCCGGAGCATATAAAATACCCATATCTTTAACGGCTTTATCATGCTTAGGGTTAGCTAACTGGTTATTCGCGCTGCCGGCAATAATTTTGACTTTAAGTTGCTTCAAAGTCTCGTCATTGATAGTGGCACCTAATGCGCATGGTGCGTACACGTCAGCGTCTACACCATAAATTTCATCAAGACCAACAGCTTTCGCGCCCAGTTCTTTAACGGCACGCTCGATGGCTTCTTCGTTAATATCGGTAACAATAAGTTCAGCACCGTCTTCTGCGCAGTACTTGGCGAAATCGTAGCCAACAGCACCCAGACCCTGAATGGCAATTTTAACACCTTTAAGATCTTCGCTACCTAATTTGTGTTTTGCTGCCGCTTTAAGACCAAGGTAAGTACCCAGTGCTGTATGAGGTGAAGGGTCGCCGGCTTTATCGGCCGTGCCTGCAACGTAGCTGGTCTCTTTTGCGACCATACCGATGTCTTCAGTACGAATGTTGACGTCTTCAGCGGTAATGTAACGACCACTTAAAGACTCGATGAAGCGACCATAAGCGCGGAAGAGTTCTTCGCTTTTGATTTTTTTCGCGTCGCCGATGATAACCGCTTTACCGCCACCTAAAGGCAGACCTGCCATTGCACTTTTATAAGTCATACCACGAGACAAACGCAGTACATCGGTGACCGCTTCGGCAGAAGAAGCGTAATTCCATAAACGAGTACCACCAAGGCTTGGACCTAGAGTTGTATCGTGGATGGCAATAATGGCTTTTAAGCCTGATTCCTGATCATGACAAAACACCACTTGCTCGTGGTGATCAAATTCGGGATGCTCGTATAGAGACATGAGTTTCACTTCCTCATTGCTTCAAAAATTGCGCGAACATTACCATTTAGATAAGGCTCGCGCTACTTTAAGATGTGAATAAATTTAGGTATTTAAACGGGCGTTTATCAACTCTTGTTTACACAGAATCACTCAGGATTCGTCAATGTATAAGTAGATGATTCCCTGGTTAATTGTTTCGGCAATTAGCTCGCACCCGGCAACAGATTTTGCCAATTTAGCTAATTCTTCAGTAGCCTCAGAACCTTGCAGTTGCGCCAGCCATTCCGCGGTAGGTAAAGCCTCTTGTATAACGTGAAAGGCTTCGCCATTACCGTAAAACTGCGTGTCGCTGAGTTTTAAGAAACGTGCGCCCGAGGTCTTTTCTATAAATGCATTTTGCTGCGCGAGCAGAGTCGGAATTTGCTCAGCGGTGGTTGGCAGCTCTGGCTCGGGAAGAGGGCGTTTAGACTGGGAGATGATTTTTGCTAATAATGCGCCGGTTTCATCGCTTTCTAAAGCGTCTTTTAAAAACTGCTTTAATGCACTTAGCTGCGTTTTTTCAATAACCCATGAAACGTCTTCGCTGCTTAGAGCCGGGTCTTGATAACGCTCCTGCAATGACTCCTGTTGCATCGCAATATCACCTAACTGCAGCAGTAGCTCGGCTTTCGATGGAGCACGAAAACCAACAGAGTAGTTTAAAGACGGTTCCAGCGAGATACCGTCATGAGGACAGCCAGCTGGAATATACAAAACGTCACCAGCAGTCAGGTGCTCATTAATAACAGCGTTAAATTCGCCCTTTATCTGGCAGAGGTCTTCCGCGGGCTGATACTCCTGCATGGCTTGTCGTTCACCCACCCGCCAATGTCGGGAGCCTGCGCCCTGAATAATAAAAACATCGTACTGATCCAGGTGAGGGCCAACACCGCCGTTTTCGCAGGAAAAACTGACCATTACGTCATCAATGCGCCAGTCGGGCAAAAAGCGGAAAGGGGTTATCAATTCACCTACGTCTGGTAGCCATTCGTTTACTGACTGCACCAGCAAAGTCCAGTCAGTTTCTCCGAACTTCTCGTAGTCCTCAAATGGGCCATGAGTCACTAACCAACCCGATTCAGTGTCTGCTTTTGACTCAATAACTCGCGAATCAGCGCCTTCTTCCATCGCCAGCCCAGCCAGAATTTCAGGGCTGACAGGGTCGCTAAAATCGGCAAAGCCCTGTCGAATAAGACAAGGCTTTTTCTGCCAGTAGTTCGTTAAAAAATCGTCTTTATCAAACACTAATTTCATAGGAGATCATCAACAAACTGAGTGGCGCGGCCAATGTAATTTGCCGGAGTCAGTGCTTTCATTTCGTCTTTAGCAGCATCGGGCACGTCTAAAGAGTCAATAAATTTCGCCAGATCATCGCTGGTAATGCGCTTACCACGAGTTAGAGTCTTAAGCTTTTCGTATGGCTTTTCAACGCCGTAGCGGCGCATAACGGTTTGCACCGGTTCTGCCATTAATTCCCAATTTTCATCCAGCTCAGCCGCCAGACGGGCTTCGTTAACTTCCAGTTTACTCAAACCTTTTAAGGTAGCCTGGAATGCGATAACAGTATGGGCAACACCCACGCCTAAATTACGTAAAACGGTTGAGTCAGTCAGGTCGCGCTGCCAGCGTGAAATAGGCAGTTTCTGAGCTAAATGCTGCATAACAGCGTTTGCAATACCCAGGTTACCTTCTGAGTTTTCAAAGTCGATAGGATTTACTTTATGAGGCATGGTTGATGAGCCAACTTCGCCTTCAACAGTACGCTGTTTGAAGTGGTTCAATGCAATATAGCCCCATACGTCACGATCAAAATCAATGAGTACGGTATTAAAACGAGCTAATGCATCAAAGTATTCAGCAACATAGTCATGCGGCTCAATTTGCGTTGTGTAAGCGTTCCAGCTCAAGCCTAATGAAGTAACAAATTGCTCTGAAATGTGGTGCCAGTCCACGTTAGGGTAGGCTGCCAGGTGCGCGTTGTAGTTACCGACAGCACCATTTATTTTACCCATAACGTCTACAGCTTTAAGCTGTTCCAGCTGACGTTGTAAACGCACGGCAACGTTTGCAAATTCTTTGCCCATTGTGGTTGGCGTTGCCGGTTGCCCGTGTGTACGGGCCATCATAGGAACGGTTTTGTGTTCTTTCGCCAGTTCTTTAACCCGGTCGACCAACTCCTGCATCATAGGCAGTAGTACTTCATCGCGAGCCGTGTTCAACATTAAACCGTGAGAAAGGTTGTTGATGTCTTCGGACGTACAGGCAAAGTGGATGAACTCGGAAACTTTATTCAGCTCTTCGTTATCTGCCACTTTCTCTTTCAGAAAGTACTCAACCGCTTTCACGTCGTGGTTGGTGGTACGTTCAATAGTTTTTATGCGTTCAGCGTCGTCGACCGAGAAATTCTCAACAATAGAGTTCAGTATCTGTGTTGCTTCTTTACTTAGCGCAGGTA
>Ga0207888_100086_pt1 | contig 69372 bp, 60 predicted proteins | sample LinPmetageLP43_FD_184055 | JGI IMG/M metagenome (GOLD analysis project Ga0207888, IMG submission 184055) | Marine viral communities from the Pacific Ocean - LP-43 (SPAdes) | ecosystem: Environmental > Aquatic > Marine > Oceanic | place: Pacific Ocean | collected 2010-08-27
TAAAAGCAGTAAAGGGTTTAAAGGTTTAGATTCGATAAAAAATGATCAAATCGAAAACATTACTATTCTGAGGGCATCTAAAAACGACACTTTTTTCCAAGGTAAAGAGACACAAAACACTATCCTAAACAAAAAATATCGAGACACCGTGCTACGATTTACAATTAATAAATCAAATCGCTCAAAGCCTACAAACGACACATTACTCCGGTGGAAAGCTTTTGCATCTCAAATTATTGTTTCGATCAAAGAAGATACCATTCAACCTAAAAAAATGGACAGTCTTATTGAGACAGAATTATCACGAAAACAGCTTAATATTGATTATGGTCTTTTATTCATTGCAAAAGACAGTACCGCTCAAAAAGTAAATTCTGAATTAATAAACACCTCAAATCTTAACACCTCTTCAAATTCAAAGCTTCTACCCGATGATAGTAGTCTACAAATCTATTTTGCCAATATTTCTTGGGTAATATTGAAGCGTAATCTGCTGGGTATTGTATTTTCTACCATTCTGGTAGCTTCGGTACTCGCCTGTCTTATCTTTTTACTCAATATCATCAACCGACAAAAACAACTTGCCGAAGTCAAAAACGACCTCATCAGCAACATCACACATGAGTTTAAAACGCCAATTACAACAATAAGTGTTGCGCTGGAAGGCATTAAAAATTTTAATACCGAAAACGACCCGGTTAAAACCAGCAAGTATGTAAACACCTCAACTAACCAGCTTGATAAGCTTACCATGATGGTTGAAAAGTTGCTGGAAACCGCTACGCTTGATGGTGATAAACTCGCTTTTAACAAAGAACCTGTTATTGTAAATAATCTGCTCAACAATCTGATTACGAAACATCAAACGCTGGCTCCCCAAAAGCAGTTTTCGTTTGAAGATTCGGGTAATGCTATTGAGGTTTTCGCAGATGCATTTCATCTTGAAAACGCTTTTAATAATTTGCTTGACAATGCTGTAAAATATGGTGGAGATAGTATCGTTGTAGGCTTATTAACTACTAAGAATACATGTCAAATTACAATTTCTGATTCAGGTAAAACGCTTACCAAAGCAGAAGCAAAACAAATTTTCGAGAAGTTTTACCGCGTTCCAAAAGGAAACACCCACGATGTAAAAGGTTTTGGGATCGGACTGTATTACACCAAAAAAATCATTGAAAAGCACGGCGGAAGCATCAGCGTTGCTGTTAATGAGCAAACCACTTTTAAAATTGAATTACCCTATGTCTGAAAAACTGAACATTCTACTTGCAGAAGATGAGGCCGCTTTAGGGCAAATCGTCAAAGAAAGTCTGGAAACCCGGGATTTTAAAGTTGATCTCGCTGAAGATGGAGATAAAGCCTTGAAGCTATTCCGAGAACATGAATACGAAGCTTTGGTTCTGGATGTAATGATGCCCAAAAAAGACGGCTTTACGTTAGCGAAGGAAATACGGCAAGAGGATGATACCATCCCCATCATTTTCTTAACGGCCAAATCGCAAATCCGCGATGTAGTCGAAGGCTTTAGCATAGGCGGTAACGACTACCTCAAAAAGCCCTTTAGTATGGAAGAGCTCATTGTACGCATTCACAATCTGGTGCAGCGCAAGAACTTTCAGAAAAACTCCGAACTCCTTACAATAGGCGGCTATCTGTTTAATTTTCCGAAACAGACCTTGCAGTATGAAGATGACGAACTCGTTCTGCTCACGCATCGCGAGGCGCATTTGCTTTTTCATCTGGTTAAAAACAAAAATCAGGTGCTTGACCGTAGCCTGATCCTCAACAAACTTTGGAATACAGACGACTTTTTTGCCGCCCGCAGTATGGATGTTTTTATCTCTAAACTGCGCAAAAAACTAGCTAAGGACGAAAGCATTCAAATCATTAATGTGCGTGGTTACGGGTATAAATTGACATTATAAATTCCAAAGGTTGATTTGGTTGTAGATTGAAAAAAATTGCGAACTTTTTGGCGTAATTTTCTCAATCTTTCCGTCACTCATACCCTCTTTTTGCTGCCCACAGCATGGATATTTTCATTTCTAAACTGCGTAAAAAACTGGCTAAAGACGAAAGCATTCAAATCATCAACGTACGCGGTTACGAATATAAATTGACATTCTAAATAAAGAATTAAACACTAGGTAAAGATTCAATTTCAAGATTATTTTTAGAGGACGCTGAGTGTCTTTTTCTTATTTTTCCGAAATGCGGCTGCTTCTCTTTTTTGTACTCTTGATTTCACCTTTGATTAATGCTCAGGACGTTTCAACCATTACCGTAAGCCCTATAGACACTATTGCAACTCTTAAAGCTGATCAATTTATTGGGGTTGATTCCTACGGAAATTTCTATTACTTAAAAAACCGCGCACTTTATAAAAAAAGCAAAGAAAAAACCATTCAGTTTAGCGATTTAAGATTGGGACAAATAAGTTCAGTAGATTTTTTAAATCCGTTACGTATCACGGTTTTTTATGCCGAAACCAATACCGCACTTATTCTTGATAATACCTTAAATGAAATTACCCGCATTAATTTTAATGAGTCAGAACCCTTTAGAAATGTAAGTCACGCGCGCACGGCAAGTGACCGCAGGCTCTGGATATTTAATACTGACCTACAGCGCTTGGAACTTTTTGATTATCAGAATAACACTGTAGACAGCAATTTTACACCTCAGCCTGATATCGCTCTTGCGATCGCAGGAGATTTTAATACGTGCTGGGTTTTAACCGAAGCCTATTTATACCATTACAATCAGTATGGGAGCTTGCTTAGCAAACAAGAAAATAAAGCTATTTCTGATATTTTTTTATTTGATGAAAAGTTATTCAGTATTCAGAACGACAAACTTTTTATAAAGCTTGATAAAAATCCTCAATGGGAATTGCTAAAAAACCTTCCACAAGACAGTAATCAGTTTTATTTGAAAGGAGGAAACCTGTATCTTTACCGTCCTGATTTAATCTCAATCTACAAACTAAACCTACCTAAATCATAACCTCATGCACGTAGCTATTGCAGGCAACATTGGCGCCGGAAAAACCACTCTCACGAAACTTCTTGCAAAGCATTACAACTGGCAACCGCAGTTTGAAGATGTGGTAGACAACCCGTATCTAGATGATTTTTATAATGAGATGGAGCGCTGGTCTTTTAATCTGCAGGTTTATTTCTTAAACAGTCGTTTTAGACAATTGCTCGAGATTCAGGAAAGCGGGAAAGACATCATTCAAGATCGTACGATTTATGAAGATGCCCATATTTTTGCGCCTAACCTGCATGCAATGGGTTTGCTCACTAACCGTGATTTTAACAATTACAGTTCGCTTTTTGAATTGATGGAAAGCGTTGTACAAGGCCCTGATTTGCTCATTTACTTACGCAGCAGTATTCCTAATCTTGTAGCCCAGATTCACAAACGCGGTAGAGAATATGAGAACTCGATTTCTATAGATTACCTAAGTAGATTGAATGAGCGCTACGAAGCCTGGATTCACGATTACAACAAAGGTAACTTACTAATCATTGATGTAGACAACATCAATTTTGTGGATAACCCAGAGGACTTGGGAGATATCATCAACAAGATCGATGCTGAGATAAACGGCTTATTTTAAAACCAGTATCTTATCTTTCAATAAATACGTCGGCGATACTTTTTATTTGTTGAGGCGAAAGACCTGTATATTCCTTTAGCTTTTCTGAAAAACCAGCCACTTCTTGTGCAGAGTAAGGACAACCTAAGTTATTTCCTTTTTTATCTAAGGAATTGGTGAGCAGCTCCCTATTTTTATCAAAAATCAACCAAAAAGGTATTCCTGAGCGGGCTCCTTCTTGTTGCTCCAGAAATTCAGCAGCTCCGGGATTTTCCAGATCTTTTTTATCTTTTGCTTCCATTACGGTAAGGTAGGTTACTACAAAAGTATCTTCAATAGATTCACTGATTTGAGGATCCTTCAGTTGTTTTTCCATTTTTTTACACCAACTGCACCAGGAGGCGTGAAAGATCACTAACACTTTTTTATCCTCAAGTTGTGCTTTAGAAAATGCCTCGTTCAGGACTTCTTCTGTTGATTTTTGAGCAATTGCTTGACTAGATACACTAACAAATAAGAAGCATGTTAGAATACAGATTTTTGACAAATGGAATTTCATAGAAAAAAATTATAGAGGTAAGTTATAAAAAAATAGGACATCCTGTTTTGAAAAAGATTTTGCTCAACTTCGCTAAGGCGGTGTTAAAGCAAGTTCCGTTCCTGCCAAACTTCTCTTAAACCTGAGGCTTCAGCCACGAAAACGTTTGCTACAGATAGTTCTTTCTGCTAATTTGGTTACTCAAATATTGTAGAATGAATTCCATGTTAAACGAAACCATAGATCTTTTAGCAGATTTAGAACCCGGGAAGCGGACGATGAGCGAACTGCCTCACGGTGGTTTTATGGTGCTTGAACACGATGTACCTGCATTACTTATTTACCGCAAAAAACCTAAAGATAAAGCTACCCTACGTCTCGCCAGAACAGGTGCTTCCTATCTTATAATTGGCGATTCTCATTTTGAATATTTCAGAGACTTTATCAAAAAACTTACTGCTAAAATGGCGGAGCGTTTTGGATCTTTTGTTATGGTTGAATTGTATCGCGGAGAACCAGAGAGCACCAGTTTTATAATTAAAGGACCGGCTAATAAACTTCCGGCTTCCTTGGAAACCCTTTCTGAAGAACTTTCTGCACTAGACAGCAGAAGGTATCAAGTAAAACTAGATGCTGAAATAAGCCATACAAAGAACCGTCAAAAATCATGTGATGAACCTTTAATTGACATTGATGATTTAAAAAGCGCTGGTGGAACGTTACTTGGTTTAGAACTTCCGCCGGTTTATTGTAACAGATCTGGCAAGGTTTATCCGCTTTATTTTAGAATGTTTAGAGACAAGTTTGCTAAAGCGATTCAGAAAACGATTTATGAATTCATTAGAGTGCAAACCACGTCAGACATTCACAGCTATCACACGCTGGGACGCAGACGCATTCATGACGAGGTCTTAAAAATAGACCGCCAGATCACTGAAATTCAATCACGCTATGAATTTTTATGGCTAGTTGCTCCTGTAAATATTCAGGCGCTACGTAAAAAGTTTTTTGACACCAATTTTGAAGAAATAGACTCGTATCATTATCGCTTGCTTCCGGTAGATCCTGATTTGCTCAAACGCGAATTGTATAATTTAAGAATTGATGAGATCGATGACCCTTCGCTTTCCTATTTATATAATGAAAAGCGCGAAGAATTAGACAAAGAGCTCACAATGCTTAAAGAGCGTGGCTCTAAAAATTTCTTCTACAGTAGTATTCGCTTATATCAAGGTGTTCCGCGAAATGTTTTAGCCGAAGCAAAGCTCATTCTGGAAACCATTTCTGAGAATCACGAGGAAACTTTAGAAAAAACAATTGATGCACATCAGTTTCAAAAAATGGCGCAAACTGAATTTGATTTCTTTAAAGAACAAGCACCGCATTATGAAGGTACGGTTCACATAAGAAATGATGTCAATATTATTATGGTTTCTAATGGTGAGTTGTATTTGCCTGAAGATTATAAAATGACAGTAAATGAAGCTCAGGCATTGATTCAGCATGAGATAGGCACACACGCACTAACTCATTTTAACGGCAGTCAACAGGCGTTGAGCCAGCTTTCTGCAGGCTTTGCAGATTATGATGCAACTCAAGAAGGTATTGCAGTTCTTTCTGAATATTTAGGAGGCGGACTTACAGGGAATCGACTTAGAATACTCGCCGGGCGTGTCGTTGCGGGAGAAGATCTAATGAATGGTGCCGACTTTAAATCGGTTTTTCATCATCTATATACCGATTATGGTTTCACAAAAGAACGTGCATTCAATATCACTTCCAGAATGTTTCAGGGAGGTGGTTTTTTAAAAGATATTATCTACCTAAAAGGTCTCGTAGAACTTCGGGATCACTTAGGCAAAGGCGGTGATCTACAACCGCTACTGGCAGGAAAATTTGCTTTAAAGCACGTGGACATTATTAATGATTTAACGCAACGTGAACTGCTCAATCCGCCAAAAATTATTCCTCGTTATTTTAAAAACGAAGATTTTTCAACCAAACTAAATGCCTTTAAAGAAGGCATCACACTATCTAAAATGATCTAAAAATGAAAATATGTTTTGTTATAAGTGATGTAGCGACCGAGCCGGTAGGCACATCTGTAGTTTTAATGCGAAAAGCCCATCAACGGGGTCACGATGTTTATGTAATGAATGTAGGCGGTTTTAATTTTTATCAGGGTGCTCCCATAAAACTTACATCTAAATTGATTCCAAAGGATTTAAAATATAAAACGTCACAAGAATTCTGGGAACAGGTTCAGGGTGATGAATTAGAATGGAAATTACAAGATTCGTCTAAAATTGATGTGGTTTTCTTAAGAAACAATCCTACCGAAGAAACCAGCTCAAGACACTGGGCAGAACACTCCGGGATTTCTTTTGGGCGTATGCTACAGGAACAAGGTGTACTTGTACTTAATGATGCTGATGCTATGTCTAATGCATTTATAGACAAACTTTACTTTGAAGAATTACCGTCTTCTATTAAACCTAAAAGTTTGATCACCCGTGATAAAAATGAACTTCTGAAATTCTGGAAAAAATGCGGTAAAAAGATTGTATTAAAACCTCTTGAAGGTTCTGGTGGACAAAACGTATACCTTATTGATGAAGAGAAGAAAAATTTCAACCAGATCATTACCAGCTTAACAGAATTGGGCTATGTAATTGCTCAAGAATTTCTACCAGAAGTTAGTAAAGGGGATGTGCGTATCATATTGGTGAACGGTCGTATTCTTGAAGAAAATGGAGACCTAGCAGTTATTCGCCGCGTAAATAGTGACAAGGCAGAGTTTAGAAGTAATCTTTCTTTGGGTGCAACTGCAAAACCGGCAAAGCTCACCAAAGCAATGGAACACATTGTTGAAGTGACTGCCCCAAAACTCATCAAAGACGGATTCTTCTTTGTAGGTCTTGATGTTGTTGACGACAAGCTTATTGAGATTAATGTATTGAGTCCGGGTGGCTTAGATTATTGCGAAGAGATAGGTTTACCAGAATTTACAGATCCTGTGATTGAAGCTATTGAGCGCAAAGTAGCCTACAAAAAGTATTATAACCATAGTTTTTCAAACAAAGAGTTGGCTTCTATGCATTAAAAAATCTAGTCATGAACACATCACAAACTACCTATAAAAGAGTGTTGGGTGAATACACCTCACACAAAACCGGCCCTTTACTATTTATAAGTGCCGGAATTCACGGAAATGAACCCAGCGGATTACAAGCTTTAGAAAAAGTACTTAATGTTCTATCTGAAAACAAACCTGAAATACGCGGTAGATTAATTGCCGTTTCAGGAAATCGGGAAGCATTAGAAAACAATGTACGGTATATAGATGAAGATCTTAACCGTACCTGGACGGAAGAAAACATCGCTAATAAAATCACAGATACGCACGAAAAAAAAGAGATGTTTTGCATCATTGAGGTACTTAAAAATTATCCCGAGTCTCAGTATGAGAAACGCTATTTTTTAGATTGCCATACAACCTCATCAGCCAGTAAACCTTATATTTCTGTGCAAGATGTAAACGACAACGATAACTGGGCACATCAATTTCCGCCATATATAATAAGAGGATTTTCTGACATTGTTTACGGTTGTATAGATCATTATCTAAGTCGCATTGGGGTCACTGGTTTTGTTTTTGAAGGCGGTCAGCACGAAAGTCCTGATGCTGTAAAACATCATGAAGGAATGATCTGGCTAGCTTTGGCTAAAGCCTGTAATCTAGATCTAAATGAACTCAAAACGTATCCTGAAGCCGCTGCTTATATGGAAGCAATGAAAGCAGATCAAAAAACTTTTGAGATAGAACACCGTCACGAAATTAAAAATGGTGATACGTTTAAAATGGAACCCGGTTATGAAAATTTTCAACCCATAAAAAAAGGAGAACAGCTAGCGATTCACAATGGTAAAAAAATAATTAGTACCTGGGATGCATATATTTTTATGCCGCTTTATCAAGCCCAAGGTAATGACGGTTTTTTTGTAGTTCAGGAAGTAGAATAAACTCTGATTACTGAATTAAACCCAATTCTCGAGCGTGATCTTCTGCCATCACGCTCTCTTTGACTAATAATGCAGGGGTGACTTCAAAACGTTCTAGTAAACCGCGTACGCGAAAAACTCGCTTTTCGTGATTTACGCTGCGTAAGTAAATAGCTTTTATTTGCTCAGGGAATTCCTCTGCAATTTCTATATAAATATCTGCGTCGTGCTCGCCGCTATCCCCTATTAAAACAAATTGCATCTCAGGATAAGTATTCAAGATATTACGTATTTCGTGCTGTTTATGTGGTTTTTCCGGTTTGGGAGTGCGATCAAAAGGCGTTCTAAAATCACGTAGTAATATCGCTCCTTTCGGAAAATTATTATTCTTGATAAATGCCTGCAGATAGTGGTATAAATTCCACGGACTGTTACTCACATAGAACATAGGATTTGAAGCCTCGCCAGACTTTCCTAAATGCAATTTATTATAAAAAGAGGCAGCTCCTTTAAATGGTGTTCTGTTTCCTACATCTGTAAAAAGTGTATTAAATATTACGCGCCATTTTAATAAAGAAGTAACCCCCGTTCTTAAAATGGTATCGTCTATATCACTGATTACACCATACTCTGCTTTTTTAGATGGAATAAGCATCTGCCCCGGAAAGCGATTATCGTTCTGAATCAGCCGTTTTTGATTCTCATCATCATAACCCAACTCCAATTGCAACCAGCCCTGCTCATTTGTTAACCCTCGTAAACCATCCACTGCCTGGTCTACTTTAAAATAGCCTTCGAGGTCGGTTTTGGTATAAAAAACACGATCATCCGGTAACCTTATTTTCAATTTTGCATGAGGCAATTCATCACTACGGAATTGTTTATAGGCATTTTTAAACGCATTAGCGACACCCGTTTTATCAAAATTAACTCCTTCATCCTCTAAAGCCCTTCCTATCAAATATAAATGACCATCAGTACCATACGTTTGATACCCATGTATTTGCAAGGGATCTTGAGGGTGCAATCGTAATTTTTGTAAAACATCTTTCAGCATATCTTTAAATTAGAAAATCCCGATTGAGAAACCGGGATTTTTATGGTAAAGTTGTCTTAAGAATTCGTTATTGTTTCTGATGGTTTTCTACTTCTTTTACTAATATTTTCCCGTCACTAGTACTTGATTTACCCTTATAAGCTTGTAGTTTTTCATCGATCTCAGCTTCAGTGCCTGTCACTCTTTTTTCAGTAATCTGAACCTTTCCATCTACAGTTTTTGTTTCCGTTATTAAAGCACTCATCAGCTCTCCAGATTCCTTTTTAATTTTTACCTCAACCTGCATCTCTTGAGAATTTACCGCCATTCCATCGGAATGATTACCCAAAATCGGAGCGATAACCAAACCAACCAAACAGGTAAGTTTTATCAAAATATTCATAGAAGGCCCAGACGTATCTTTAAAAGGATCGCCCACAGTGTCACCGGTTACTGCTGCTTTATGTGCATCGCTACCTTTATATTCCATTTTACCTTCAATCTCTACGCCGGCTTCAAAAGACTTTTTAGCATTATCCCATGCTCCTCCTGCATTATTTTGAAAAATCGCCCACATCACTCCTGACACACAAACTCCTGCCATATAACCTCCCAAAGGTTCAGCTCCAAAAATCAATCCCATAAGAACAGGTGTTATTATGGTGATCAATCCGGGAAGAATCATTTCGCGTAATGCAGCCTTTGTTGAAATTTCAACACATTTGCCATATTCCGGCTTTCCGGTTCCTTCTAAAATACCCGGAATCTCTCTAAACTGGCGGCGCACTTCTTGCACCATTTGCATCGCTGCCTTACCTACTGATTGCATTGCTAATGCCGAAAATATAACCGGGACCATCCCTCCTACAAAAAGCGCTGCAAGCACATCAGCTTTAAAAATATTAATCCCGTCAATACCTGTAAAGGTTACATAAGCTGCAAAAAGTGCCAGAGCTGTTAATGCTGCTGAAGCAATCGCAAAACCTTTACCAACGGCTGCAGTGGTATTCCCCACAGAATCCAGAATATCTGTACGCTCGCGTACGTGATCTTCAAGCTCGCTCATCTCTGCCACACCACCTGCGTTGTCTGCAATGGGACCAAAAGCATCTATGGCCAGCTGCATCGCCGTAGTTGCCATCATCGCTGAAGCTGCAAGAGCAACACCATAAAATCCTGCTAGTTCATACGAACCGTATATTGCCGCTGCAAATAGCAAAACAGAAAAAAACGTTGACTTCATACCCACAGCAAGACCAGCGATAATATTAGTAGCCGCGCCTGTTGAAGAATTCTTTACAATATCTAGAACAGGGCCTTTACCTAAACTTGTATAATGCGCTGTAACTACAGAAATTAATGCACCAACAGCAAGACCTATACATGCAGACCAAAACACATTCATTGAAGGAATATCTTTATAACCTTCCCCAAAAAACTTCATCGACATAACCTCTGGCAACATCCAGTCTATCAAGAAATAACTTGCGATTAAGGTAAGTATGATTGCAACCCAATTTCCCATATCTAGTGCACGTTGCACTTGAGTTTCTTTAGCCTCATTATTTTTAATACTTACTAAAAAGGTTCCTAAAATGGATGCTAAAATGCCTACACCCGCAATCACAATAGGAAGTAAGATGGGGCCCATATTATTGAAAACATCTGTAAACTGACCATCTTGAGACATATCTTGTATGAGGTAATTTCCCAAAACCATTGCCGCTAAAACCGTTGCTACATAACTACCAAAAAGGTCTGCACCCATCCCGGCAACATCCCCTACATTATCCCCTACATTATCTGCAATAGTTGCTGGGTTACGCGGATCATCTTCTGGTATCCCGGCTTCTACTTTACCTACAAGGTCAGCACCTACATCTGCGGCTTTGGTGTAAATACCTCCACCTACGCGAGCAAATAATGCGATAGATTCAGCTCCCAAAGAAAAACCAGCTAGTGTTTCTAAAACCACAGTCATCTCGTTATAAAAATCTCCGCCTTCCGTTAGAAAACTTCCCATCAAGAATAAAAAGATCAAACTCAATCCCAGAACAGCAAGACCGGCAACACCCAATCCCATCACTGTACCGCCACCAAAACTTACTTTTAAAGCTTGTGGTAAACTTGTTTTTGCAGCTTCAGCAGTGCGTGCATTTGCATCGGTAGCGATACGCATACCTATATTTCCTGCAAGCGCCGAGAAGAATGCACCAATTATAAAAGCGGGAACAATTAACCAACTTGTCGTAACTACAACGTTTGATGTAATAAATAAAAGAACAGATGCGATAATGACGAATATAAGTAAGAGCCTATATTCTGCAGCTAAAAAAGCTAAAGCTCCTTCTTTAATACTTTTAGAAATACTCTGCATTTTGTCGTTTCCTGGTGCTTGTTTTTTTACCCAAGCCATTTTGAAGAACATAAAAAGCAGGCCTAAAACAGCCAATGCAATTGGCACATAAATAATATTTGATTCCATAAAAAGAGAATTGGTTAAGTAATACTAATGTAGTAAAATTGAGGTTAATATCATTTCTCTCTCAAATTACAGAAAATAATTTACAAAAAAAGACCGCTAAACAGCGGTCTTTTTTTTGTATACAAGAATGTATTTGATACTTAATCGATACTTACTTCTTCTTTAGGCACATCGCTATTAGCATAACGGTCTATACATTGTTTGATGATTTCTTTTGCTTCATTTACATCACCAAAACCACCTACATCAACTTTTTTCTTTTCAAGATCTTTATAAACCTGAAAGAAATGTCCGATCTCTTTAATCAAATGCGGATTTAAATCGCTTAAATCTTCTAAACGGCTTGCATTAGGATCGCTTACCGGTACGCAAATAATTTTTTCATCAGGACCTTTTTCATCAGTCATATGAAAAACTCCAATAGGCTTAACTTCCATCACACAACCTGGAAAAGTAGGCTCTGTAACCAAAACTAAAACATCAAGAGGATCACCGTCTAATGCTAAAGTTTCTGGAATGAAACCATAGTCTGCTGGATACATCATTGAAGAGAAAATCATACGATCGTAACGTATTTTTTTCAACTTAAAATCATATTCATATTTATTACGGCTTCCTTTTGGTATTTCGATCAGAACATCAAAAGTTGAAATACTATCTGCTGTCATATTTATTTTGGCTTTAATTTTCTATTGTTTATTAACCTAAAATAGGGAGGCAAAAATAGTCTAAAAGTCAAGCTACTACAAGAAAAACCCTGAAAAGAAAACAACTCGCTTACGTTATAACGTTTTCGTTTATGAAATATAAAAACAATCAGAAATCTGACTATCACTTTTTTAGAATGAAAATTCTAAGGCTCCGGTTACACCAAATCTACGTGCATCTGGAGTATCTAAATAATTACCTCTAAAATTAAAGTCTATACGCAGCACTTTTAAAATATTACCTATACCTACACTATACTCATAATATGGTTTTTTATTGGGTGCGATATACTCAATATTTGTCGCATTTATAAGTTGGTTTTCATCTGAAATAGAACCCCAAGCTCCTCTAAAACCTATAATCTCACGCAGGTTTAATTTTTTCAAAAACGGAATACGACCGAAAATACGCCCCCCAAAATTATGCTCTAAATGTAGTGTCGCATAGGTATCTGTAATAAACTCATAATAGTTTAACTGGGGAAATGTACCGTAAATAGAAAACAGATTCTGATTACCCGGAACTACGCTCAACAGTCCTAAAGGCACTTCACCAAAAGTTTTACCGGCTTCTATAGTAGAACTGAAAGTCCCAAGACCTCCCATGCGCCAGGGTTGACGGTAAGACATTTGCAACTTTTCATAATCAAAATCACTATCTAAAAGTCCCTCTACTCCTTTTGTATAGCCAAAATATATCGTGGGAAACCACTCATTAGTTACTGTTCTTTCTACCCCATAACCTGAAGTACGTTTACCCGGCTCATAAATTGCACTCAATACAAATTCTGCCTGTTTAACTTCAGACTTAATTTCGCTTTGCGTAAAATCTGTATAGTAATCAAGATTGAAAGTAGGCGAAGCTGATTTAAGTGTACGGTATGACATATCAGATCGTACAACTAGGTTCTTTAAAAATTCTGCTTCAATAGCAAAATTGGCCAACTTAATACTGGTAAGCTGATCGTTATTGCCCACAGTCACTAATGATGATGAAGCCAGGTTACGCCCTAATACATCTGTAGATGTGGTCAGACTGGCCGCAATTTGTTCCACATCTTGGCGGTAGCCCCCAGATAAAATCAGTCGGGCTTTGTGATCTAGTAATGCTTTACCGGATAACCCGAATTTAAATTTCTTATCCTTAAAACCATATGCTCCAAAACCTTCTATACGCCAAGGATCATTTTGATCAAAATAGGTACGGGCACCTCCTCTAATGCGCAAACCTTCTACGTCATTAAAACCAAATGCAGAAAATACTGGACCTATATCTAGATTGGCATCGTCCCACTCATAATAACCACTCACTAAAACAGAACCTACATCGTAAAACCGCTGAAATTTCGGCACTTTTTTAAGCGAATCAAGCATTACATAAACGCCCTTTTCATCTTTACTCAAAGGCTCCAGACGCTTTTGCTCCCAGAATTCATCGGGCTTGGTGTACACATCTTCTTCATAACGCGTAACACGCTTATCATAAAAACTCTCCTTCATGGGTTTATCAAACTTGTAATCATCGTACAAGGTTGTGCGTTTTCCATAAACACCACGACTCCCTTCTTTTTTCCGCAACGCAAAATCTGAAAGAAAATAATCACGGGTAATCAAGAATAAAGAATCATTGAGCACATCAAATTCCTGCTCAATATAAATCTCCTTAACCCAGTTTATGTTAGCGCTTTTATTAACCTGAAGATTGATATCTTTAATGGCCCAAGTGGTATCATTTACCCAAAAATCTCCTTTAAAAGTCAACTCATTAGAGCGTCTGGGATAGTAAATAATATTATAACACCACTTATTTTCAATATATGCGCTGTCTGACAACACATAATTATAGGTATCAATCCCTGTCGTAGATAACGGACTCACAAAACTTTTATCAAAAAATTTCAGGTAATTATCATACACATTAAAGTCATTGTATAATTCCTGAATAAATGCAATTAAGGTTTGATTTGTACTGAAACCACTGTTGCGGTTTCCTTCTAACTCTTCTTTTTCCTTACCCAATATATTATCTCCAAAAACCTGACTGCTGCGTTCGTTAATAAAAATAGGCAAGTACGTTTTGCCTGTAATTCTAGAAGTATCCATCTGATCAAAGATGAATTCCATTTTATTAAAAATCTTACTATTTATTAAAGCACTGTCTATTGTATTCAAATCAAATTCAACCTTTTCATATTTATCATATTGATATTGATCAACCAGACTTAAACCGTTAGATCGTTTGTTTGCCCAAATTTTCCTCAAAATATCAATCGCCGGATTATTTTTTTTAGGTTGTTTACCGGTATAGATTACAACTTCATTCAAACTTTCGGTCTCTTCCTGTAATGTGATTTCAAGATTGTAGTTCACTTTCTGCGGAAGACTTACTTCTTTCGGCTGGAAGCCTACAAAAGTTACCTTAAGGCCATCATACGTATTATCTGACTGCAAATAAAACCTTCCGTCTTCATTTGTGATAGTACCTTCAGTAGAACCAGCAAAAACCACATTTGCAAAAGGTACCGGGTTACCGCTTTCATCAAACACAAGTCCACCTGCTTTAGTTTGAGCCAGAGTTAAAAGAGGTAGTAGGAGAAATAGAAAAGGTATAAAAAGTTGCTTCATATAAAATTTGAGCTGATGAATGTTTTGAACTCAGATTAATCTAAAATAGTATTGATATCTACGATTCTTTAATCTTCCAAGTTCTGTTTGTCGCAAAAAGAAACCTTTATTAACAAAAAAAGCTTCATTAACCATAGGCCAATGAAGCTTCAAAGATAGTAGTATCTAAATTATCTGTAAAGTACTTTTTTAACAGCTTTAACAACATCATTGCTATTCGGTATCCACTCTTTCAAAAGAACTGGTGAATATGGAGCTGGTGTGTCTGCTGTATTTATTTTTACGATAGGAGCATCTAAGTAGTCAAATGCTTTTTCCTGAACCTGATAGGTGATTTCAGTAGAAACGTTTCCAAAAGGCCAAGCTTCCTCTAAAATAATTAGACGGTTTGTTTTTTTAACCGATGCGATAACTGCATCAATATCAAGAGGTCTTACCGTACGTAAATCTATGATTTCGCAAGAGATACCTTCTTTCTCTAATTCGTCTGCAGCGGTATAAGCTTCCTTTATAATCTTACCAAAAGAAACAATAGTTACATCTGTACCTTCTCGCTTAATATCTGCAACTCCAATTGGAATCAGATACTCTCCTTCAGGCACCTCCCCCTTATCACCGTACATCTGCTCACTTTCCATAAAGATAACCGGATCATCATCTCGTATAGCAGATTTCAATAAACCTTTTGCATCAGCAGGATTAGATGGCACGATAACTTTAAGCCCCGGTGTATTTGCAAACCAGCTCTCAAAAGCCTGAGAGTGTGTTGCACCTAACTGACCAGCAGAAGCTGTAGGACCTCTAAAAACAATAGGACAGTTAAACTGACCACCAGACATCTGGCGTATTTTTGCTGCGTTATTTATAATTTGATCAATTCCCACAAGTGAAAAGTTGAATGTCATATATTCTACAATAGGGCGGTTACCATTCATTGCACTCCCAATAGCGATACCGGCAAACCCAAGTTCTGAGATTGGAGTGTCTATAACACGGTCTGCACCAAACTCATCTAACATACCTTTAGATGCTTTGTATGCACCGTTATATTCTGCTACCTCTTCACCCATAAGATAAATGGCCTCATCCCGGCGCATTTCTTCACTCATGGCCTCACAAACGGCTTCCCTAAATTGTATTGTTTTCATAAATAAAAATGGATGTAAGAATACTATTAATCAAAATCTATATTTTGTGAACTATGCCACATAATCTCTCAAAAAAAACTTAAAAATCAAGCTAATTATTTTTGATTTTTATATCCCGCATAGTCAGCAAAATCACCAATTTTGCAGGGACAGCAAAAATAGGAATTAAATCTTCCCAAAAGAATCGGTTTTAACTAAATTTTGTTATGCACGCATAGCAAATTTCCGATTTTAATGCTTATTTTCGTAACGAAAACGAAATAGTTACACGTAAAAATTTATATATGAAAATATTAGTGTGCATCAGTCACGTACCTGATACGACTTCAAAAATCAATTTTACAGACAACGACACCAAGTTTGATACTAACGGGGTTCAGTTTGTAATCAACCCTAACGACGAGTTTGGCCTTACCCGCGCAATGTGGTTTAAGGAGAAACAAGGCGCAACTGTAGACATTATTAATGTAGGCGGCCCTGAAACTGAACCTACCCTGCGCAAAGCCTTAGCAATAGGAGCAGATTCTGCAATACGAATCAACACCGAAGCTTTAGATGGATATCAAGTTGCTAAAGAGTTGAGCGCGGTTGCTAAAGAAGGAAATTACGATCTTATCATCGCCGGCCGTGAATCTATAGATTATAATGGAGGAATGGTACCGGGAATGCTAGCAAACCTGATTGGTGCTAGTTTTGTAAACACATGCATCAGCCTTGAAGTTGATGGTGAAACGGCAACTGCAATTCGGGAAATAGATGGCGGTAAAGAAACTGTAAGTGCAAAACTTCCATTAGTAATAGGTGGTCAAAAAGGCTTGGTTGAAGAAAGCGATTTGAGAATTCCTAATATGAGAGGCATCATGATGGCACGTAAAAAACCTCTAGAGGTAAAAGAACCACAAGGTGCAGAAATAGAAACTAAAGCTGTTTCTTTTGAAAAACCAGCACCTAAAGGTGAGGTAAAGTTAGTTTCACCAGACAACTTAGATGAGCTAATAAACTTATTGCATAACGAGGCTAAAGTTATCTAGCATGTATCATCTAATTTATTTATGAATCGTATTTCTGTTTAGGCAGAAAACAAAAAATATACAATATGTCAGTTTTAGTATTTACAGAATCAGAAGAAGGAAAATTTAAAAAAACGGCTTATGAAGTAGTAAGCTATGCCCGTGGCATTGCAGATATGATGAACACCACTGTTACTGCACTCACAATTAATGCAGACGAAACCACTTCACTGGGTGCTTACGGCGCAGACAAAGTTGTTCACATAAAAAATGACAAACTTGCTAAATTTACTGCAAATGCATATGCCAGCGCACTAACTCAAGCTGCTCAGAAAGAAGGATCAAAAGTAATTGTATTGAGCAGTAGTGCCAATGCAAAATATCTTGCTCCTATTTTAGCTGTTGATCTCAACGCAGGTTACGCATCTAATGTTGTTGCATTACCTGAAAGCGAATCTCCGTTTACTGTTAAGCGCACCGCGTTTACCAATAAAGCGTTCAATCACACCGAAATCAAAACCGATGTGAAAGTCATCGGACTTTCTAAAAATAGTTTCGGTCTTAAAGAAGTTCAGAAAGACGCTTCTGAAGAAAGTTTTGAACCAAGTCTTGACGATTCGCATTTCAATATTGAGGTACAGTCAGTAGATAAAGTAAAAGACAAGGTTACTATCGCAGATGCAGAAATAGTTGTTAGTGGTGGTCGCGGACTTAAAGGCCCTGAGAATTGGGGTATGATCGAAGAGATGGCAGATATTCTAGGCGCAGCGACAGCCTGCTCTAAACCAGTCTCTGACATGGGATGGAGACCACACAGCGAACACGTAGGACAAACTGGTAAGCCGGTCGCTTCTAACTTATATATCGCAATAGGTATTTCTGGAGCAATACAACACCTTGCAGGAATCAACGCTTCAAAAACAAAAGTTGTTATTAATACAGACCCGGAAGCTCCGTTTTTTAAAGCCGCAGATTACGGTATTGTAGGCGATGCTTTTGAGGTTGTACCTAAGTTAAATGAAAAATTAAAAGAGTTTAAAGCAAGTAACTCTTAATTTTAGTATTTTCAACCGTTCAAAGGGCTGTTTAAATTTGGATATTTGTCCTCTTTTAAACAGCCTTTTTATATTTTTGCAACTTATGAGTTTAGTGCGTTTGAATATCAAGGGAATATCGTACAGCCAGACACAGAATGGTGCATACGCTTTAATTCTAAGTGAAGTAGAAGGGGATCGTAAATTACCTATTGTTATAGGTGCTTTTGAAGCGCAATCTATTGCCATTGCTCTTGAGAAAGAAATAAAACCTCCTCGCCCGCTTACCCACGACCTTTTTAAGAATTTTGCAGACCGTTTTGACATTCTTATTAAACAGGTCATCATACATAAATTAGTAGATGGTGTGTTTTATAGCAGTATTATCTGTGAAAGAGATAATATTGAAGAAATTATAGATGCCAGAACCAGTGACGCTATATCACTAGCCTTACGATTTGATGCCCCTATATTTACATATAAGAACATTCTTGATAAAGCAGGGATTTACCTTAAAGGTTCTGAGCAAGATAAAATGAGTGAAGACGACGAGGAAGATGACATTCTTGTAGATCAACTTGTACTTGATGAGGAAGAACACAGTTCTGGGTCTACAGATTACAAAAAACTATCACTTAGCGAACTTAATTCTCTTTTAGAACAAGCTGTTGTTGCCGAAGATTATGAAGCTGCGGCAAAAATTCGTGACGAAATTTCTAAACGCAATTAATATAGATGCGAAAACTACTCCTTTTCCTACTCATTTCTTCAATCACCACAATTTCCTCATTTGCTCAAAACGTCCAGGAAATATTACCTATAAACGAAACAAAAAAACTCATACCTAACGCCGGTTTTTCTTTTGATAGTTTATGGAGAGGTGTTTTGGGAATGATTTGCTTGTTGCTTATCGCTTACCTATTTAGCAATAACAGAAAAGCAATAAACTGGAAAACAATAGGTGTTGGTCTTGGTGCTCAGTTATTGTTAGCCATTGGAGTATTAAAAGTTCCTTTTGTTCAAAAAGCTTTTGAGTTTGTAGGAAAAATATTTGTCAAGATTCTAGATTTTACTGCAGCTGGTAGTGAATTTCTTCTTGGCGGAATGATGGATACAGAAAGTTACGGCTTCATTTTTATTTTTCAAGTATTACCTACCATAATATTCTTCTCAGCTCTAACTTCAGTCTTATTCTATTTAGGCGTAGTTCAGATTGTTGTTAAAGGTATGGCTTGGGTACTCACAAAGCTACTAGGCATTTCTGGTGCAGAAAGTTTATCTGTAGCCGGTAATATCTTTTTAGGTCAAACCGAAGCTCCCTTAATGATCAAAGCTTATTTGGAGCGCATGACCCGTTCAGAGATCTTACTAGTTATGATTGGTGGGATGGCCACCGTAGCAGGTGGAGTGCTTGCTGCCTATATTGGTTTTTTAGGTGGTGACGATGCTACTTTAAGATTAGAATTCGCAAGACACTTACTTGCTGCTTCAGTAATGGCTGCTCCCGGTGCTATTGTGATTTCTAAACTACTATATCCTCAACAAGAAAAAATAGATCCTAGAGTTGAAGTTTCGGCAGATAAAATAGGCTCCAACATATTAGATGCTATAGCCACAGGTACGACCGAAGGTTTAAAGCTTGCTGCCAATGTTGGCGCAATGTTACTTGTTTTTGTTGCTTTTATAGCAATGATAAATTATGGCTTTAATAAAATAGGTGAAGTCACAATGCTTAATGATTTTCTTGCTGCTAATACGCCATACAGTAGTTTCTCTTTAGAATCTGTATTAGGATCCATTTTTGCTCCTTTGATGTGGCTTATAGGTGTCGCTTCTGAAGATGTGATGTTAATGGGGCAACTGCTAGGAATAAAACTAGCCGCAAGTGAATTTGTTGGATACATTCAACTCGCAGAATTAAAAAACCCGGTAAATACGCTGAGCTTTACTTATGAAAAATCGGTTATTATGGCTACTTATTTGCTTTGCGGTTTTGCAAATTTTGCTTCGATAGGGATACAAATAGGTGGTATTGGATCTTTAGCTCCAGGACAGCGAAAAACACTTTCAGAATTTGGTCTTAAAGCTGTTTTAGGAGGTACATTAGCGTCCTTATTCTCTGCAACTATAGCGGGTATGATTATAGGCTAACTCTTAATTAAAAGTTCTAGCCCATTCTTCAGCTGCCTTGTAATTTGTAAAATACGCGAAGGACCCCTTGAATAAGCTTTGTTCTTTTATAAGCTCTTCACGACGACTCACTCCTTCTTCAGATACTACAGCCAGGCCTCTCATTTTAGAAAGGTTTAAATCTTTCATCAAATCTGCATCAAAGCTTGTTTTGAGATTACGCTCTGATATTAGAACATATTTTTCTGCTCCATAAAACCCTTCTATATCCTTGAACATTTTTTTAGAATGTTCAATTTTAACCTCGTCAAGATCTTCATCAAATTTCATGTGAATGAAACCTTCGTAGTACTTAACTTCTCCAAAAGGGTAAGCGATAGTTTTTAAGACCATTTAACTAAATTAAGTTTTTTTTAAGAAAGCGAAAATAATCATTATTATTAGTTAATAAGTATCTCGTTAAAAATAAAATCACAATCAAATTAAAATAAGTAATTCCTTACTTTTGAATTCTATTCTTTAGAAGCCTATTATCATGAAGCAATATCACGACCTTGTAAAACATATTTTAGACGAAGGAACACAAAAAGGAGACCGTACAGGTACAGGAACATTAAGTGTATTTGGTTATCAAATGCGTTTTGATCTTAGTGAAGGTTTCCCAATGGTTACTACAAAGAAATTGCATTTAAAGTCTATCATATATGAGCTTTTATGGTTCTTAAAAGGTGATACAAATATTGATTACCTTAAAGAAAATGGTGTACGCATCTGGAATGAATGGGCTGATGAGAATGGCAATCTAGGGCCGGTTTACGGGCACCAATGGCGCAACTGGAATAGCGAGGAAATTGACCAAATCAAAGAGGTTGTTGAAACTTTAAAAAATAACCCGAACAGCAGAAGAATGCTTGTAAGCGCCTGGAATCCCAGCGTTATGCCAGACACTTCAAAATCTTTTGCAGATAATGTTGCAAACGGAAAAGCTGCACTGCCTCCTTGCCACGCTTTTTTTCAGTTTTATGTTGCCCCGGGAAATCCCGATGCAGAAGACAAAAGACCTAAGCTTTCTTGCCAGCTTTACCAGCGCAGTGCAGATGTCTTTCTAGGTGTGCCTTTCAATATAGCTTCATATGCATTATTCACAATGATGATGGCACAAGTATGCGACTATGCTCCGGGAGATTTTATACATACTTTTGGCGATGCGCATATTTACAACAATCATATAGAGCAATTAAATTTGCAATTGAGCCGAGAAATACGCACCTTACCGACAATCACGCTTAATCCTGAAGTAAAAGACATTTTCAGTTTTACGTTTGATGATTTTAAATTAGAAAATTACGATCCGCATCCTCATATTAAAGGTGCTGTCGCAGTTTAAACCCAAATCTTCAACATCATGAGGTCTATTATTTTTGTCACAGCTTTTCTTTTAGCTGGTATCACGTTTGCACAAGAAGGCATCACCGTATCTGGTAATGCAATTTCAATCAAAGAAATCCCTCCGGTTTGGCCGGGCTGTGAAGGTTCTCTTGCAGAAAAAAAAGCGTGTTTTAAAAAACAACTGGTACAACACGTTGTTTCTAACTTTAAATTCCCTGAAGGTTACAAAAGAGGTAGTGTTAAAGAAAAGGTGGTAGTTGATTTTGTAATCAACGAAAAAGGAAAGCCACAAATTCTTGGTATAAAAGGCGGCACTAAAATTCTTCAAGAAGAAGCAAAACGCAACATTTTAGCAATTCCTAAAATGACTCCTGGGCAAGCAGGCGGAAAACCAAGAGCGATAAAATACTCAATGCCATTCACCTTTTAACTAGGGCTTAACGTTATACGCAAAAGGCTCAAAGCATTAAATGTTTAACTTTGAGAATAACTCAAAGTTATATTTATTGCTATGATTGTTAGCACATCTGCTCTTTTAGACTTTTTATTACAAACCAGAACACAAACAGAAACGATCTGCAAACCCTTGCAGATAGAAGATTATGTGGTACAACCTATAGTTGACGTCTCTCCTCCAAAATGGCATTTAGGACATACGACTTGGTTTTTTGAGGACTTTATTCTCAAAAAGTATAAATCTGATTATAAAGAGTTTGATAAGCAATTTGCTTTTGTATTCAATAGTTATTACGAAAGTATGGGTGCTCGCGTGGTGCGTACAGATCGCGGTAATCTATCAAGACCTACTGTTGAAGAAGTTTATGCATATCGTAAATATGTGACTTCTGCTCTAGAAAACTTACTTCAGGAAAATGATATTTCAAAAGAACTTGAAGAACTTATAGAAATAGGGATACATCACGAAAAACAACACCAAGAGCTTTTACTTACTGATATCAAATATATTTTAGGAAACAATCCTCTCCAGCCGGTATATTCATCAAATTTTAATGAATATAAAACTATAAGTAAGGATGCGGAATGGCTCTCTATCAAGGAAGGGATTTATGAAATAGGTCATAATGACTCTGGCTTTTGTTATGACAATGAATTAGGAAGACACAAAATTTTTCTACAGGAATTCCAAATTTCAAGTGAACTTGTTACTAATGCAGAATACCTTCAATTTATTGAAGATGGCGGCTATGATCAGGTTTTGCTTTGGCATAGTGAAGGTTGGGATTGGGTAAAAAACAATACTATTTCTGCACCGCAATACTGGCAAAAACAAGATGGCAAGTGGTTTTGCTATCACCTCAATGGAGTTCAAAAACTCGATCTAGAAGCACCCGTAACACACATTTCATACTACGAAGCTTTTGCTTATGCGCAATGGAAAGGTCTAAGACTACCTACAGAATTTGAATGGGAAATCGCTCAGAGTAAATTTGATTGGGGGCAACGCTGGGAATGGACAGAAAGCGCCTACCTGCCCTATCCCAATTATACAAAAGCTCCTGGAGCACTTGGGGAGTACAACGGCAAATTTATGGTAAGTCAAAAAACACTTAGAGGTGGCTCTGTAGCTACTTCAGAAAATCACACAAGAGCAACTTATCGCAATTTTTTTCACCCTCAACTAAGATGGCAATTCACCGGTTTACGTCTGGCCAGGTAATTAGGTTTTATGAAAACAGAGCAGCAAACACAATTTAAAACAGCCTTTGAGCAAGAAGTTTACGAGGGCCTAACCGCTTTTCCTAAAAAGATTTCTTCAAAATGGTTCTATGATAAAAAGGGAGACAAATTATTTCAACAAATCATGGCACTCCCCGAATATTACCTTACAGGCTGTGAGTATGATATAATTGATACTCATAAAGAAGAAATTACAAATTTATTTCAGGAACGAGCAGGTTTCGATTTAGTAGAATTAGGTGCTGGTGACGGAAAAAAAACAAAAATTCTACTCGAAGAATTTGCTGCTAAAAAAATCAACTTCACATATAAGCCTATTGACATCAGCCAGAATATGCTTGATGAACTCAAAGATGCCATCAATCAAAAATGGCCTAAAATAAACATCAAACCTGAGCAGGGAACCTATTTTGAAGTCTTAAAAAACTTAGGGAATCGCGATACAAACCGTAAAATGGTGATTATGGTTCTAGGCTCTAACATAGGAAACCTCACGCATCCTCAGGCCGTAGATTTTTTAATCAATATCAGAAAGTCTATGCGAAATGGTGATCTTTTATTTATGGGGCTTGATCAAAAGAAAGACCCAGAATTAGTTTTGAGTGCTTATAATGACAGCCAGGGAATTACAGAAGCCTTTAATAAAAACTTACTGCATCGCATTAATGAAGAGTTAGAAAGCGATTTTAATACAGATAAATTTAAGCATTGGCCTGTCTATGACCCTGAAACAGGGACCGCAAAGAGTTTTTTAGTTAGCACACAAGATCAAAAAGTAACTATTAAAAAGCTAAATCTTGAAATCAACTTTACCGCTTGGGAAAGTATTCATACCGAAATTTCACAGAAATATGATGACGATATCGTTGAGTGGCTTGCAAATGAAGCCGGGCTTGAAACACTAACTCAATATAGTGACAACCGCAATCGCTTTACAGATTATGTTTTTAAAGTAAAATAAAAAAAGGCAAGTTTTAAACTTGCCTTTTTAATTATTATAGACTTAAAACACTATTTTCTGCGCCTGCAAACTCATTCCATTTAAAGCCATCAGCTTCTGGCTCGTTTACCCATTCCCCATCTACCGAATATTTAAATTCATACATAGAATCTACAGGTATATTCATAGCTCCCTTAAAAGAACCATTTTTTAGTTTTTTTAATTCTGCTTTTTCCCAGTCATTAAAATCTCCTGCAACAGCAATAGAATTAGCTTCAGTGTCTAGTACAGTAAATGTAACTTTACACTCTGGTTTTGATTTTAAAAATTGTTTAGTAATAGGCATAACAAATTCTTTTTAAGTTCTTTACAAATTTATAATTGTAAATTGACAATCCTCAAAAAATCAGGTTTTTAGGCTTATTTTTTTGAAAAAATCACGTTACAAAACTTTTCAAAATGAATACCGAAATACGAAAACGTTACCTAATTTTTATTATCTATTAATTTAACAGAGAGAATTACGCTTTTAATGCTAAATTAACTTCAAAAGCTTATCTAAATCGTCTTTTGTATTAAAATAATGGAAGCTTATCCGTATTCCATCTCCTCGTTGTGAACAGATTATATCGTTCTGTTTTAATTTTTCAAAAAGTTGCTGATCTCCTTTTATATTAAATATGGAAGAATGCTGTTTTCTATTTATAACAACGTCATCTAATAGATTGCGCTCAGCAAATGTATTCAGCGCTTTCTCTTTAAGAAGTTCGATCTGAGTCGTGATCGCGCTATATCCTATCTTATTTACAAGTTGTATCGCTGCTTGTAAGCTTCCTGAGTTTAACGTGTCTAAATGTCCCGGCTCAAATTTTCCTATCAAGGTATCACCTGCCTCTTTATACTTTCCTCGAATAGATGCAAAACCTACAGCTTTAGGCTTTAAGCGATCTTTAACCGCGTCTTTAAATAGAAAAAAACCATTACCATACCCTGCATTAAGCCATTTATAGGTACTTGCTCCTAAAACATCGATTCCGCTGTTTTCAAAATCAAACGGAGCAACGCCACAATATTGAGTTCCATCTGCGCAAATCAAAAGATCAGGGTATTCCGCTTTAAGCGACTTTAAAAATTCAAAATTTATTTGTACTCCGCTGATGTATTGCACAAGACTAATACACAAAACTTCTGGCTTTTCCCGTTCAACCGCCTTGAGAATATTGTCTTCAAGATTTACATCTATCTTCGCATAACTAATATCAAAGTCACGGGCTTCAACAGGCCAATTTATAGAAGGGTAATCTTCCTGAAGAAGCAACACCTTAGATTTAGCAGGCAAAGCTTCTAGAAATACATTAAAGCCGGTAGAAAAACTTGTGACAAGGGCAACATTCTGAGCTTTACACTTAAAAAAATTGCCGACTTCTTCTCGGACTTTTGTGGTAAATTTATCCTGATTGTCTTTCATCAGGCTTCCCATAACGAGATAATCTAAATCATGATTTTGTCTAAAATCCAATAAGGTTTCTGAAAGTAATCCCGTCCCAGCCGTATTGAGATGCGTATAGTTTGCCGTGACCGGAAATTCCTTTTTTAAGTTTTTCATAAGGTAGTAGCGTGATTAAAACTTGTAAATTTGATTCTCACACAATTTACTTTTTCTTATGTTCTCAAAAAAGCAAGAAACTACAAAAATAGATCGCGAGCAGCGAGAACTTATTGAGTATGCGCAATACCGGGTTAAGCAAAAAAAGAATCTTTTTAGACATTTTGTTGTGTTTCTTGCCGGGGCAGTTTTATTAATAATCCTGAATAAATTTTTAGACTTCGGTGCAGATTTTAGACCGGGTCAGGTTGATTGGTTTGTGTGGGCGATTCTAATTTGGTTTTTCTTATTCCTTATTCATTTTCTCAATGTCTTTTTATTAGGCAGTTTTATGAATAAAAAATGGGAACACGAGCAAGTAGACAAACTGGTTACCAAGCAAAAAGCAAAAATCGTAAAACTGCAAGAGCAGGTTGATAGAGAGCACCCGCTCCCAGAACAACAAAAGACATTTATTTCCAGACCTGATGAGCCTTTAAATTCTTAATCATGAAAATTATTTTAATAGCTGCTGCCGCAGAAAATAATGCGCTGGGTAAAGACAACGATCTGGTTTGGCATCTACCTGATGATTTTAAGCGTTTTAAAAAACTCACCTCGCATCACCCCATAATTATGGGACGTAAAACATTTGAGACTTTTCCTAAACCGCTTCCTAATCGGAAACATATTGTAATTACCCGTAAAACAAATTATGAGGCTCCAGATGAAATTGTTGTCGTAAACAGCCTTGAAGATGCCATTAATACCGTTAAAAAAGAAGATGAAACACTATTTATTATTGGTGGCGGAGAGATTTACAAACTTGCCCTAGATCAAGCTACACATATAGAGCTTACACGTGTTCATGAGACTTTTGAAGCAGATGCTTTTTTCCCTGAAATTGATGAGGATAAGTGGGAGTTAATCAATTCTGAAGAACATCAAAAAGATGAACGCCACGATTATGCATTTACTTATTTAACCTATGTTAAACGAGGCCTTTAAAACTCATTTATCTCAAATACTCAACACTCAGATTGAAGAAATCAGTCCGCTTTCTGGCGGAGATATTAATGATGTTTATAAGATTGAAACTCTTTCTCAGGATTTCGTTATTAAAGTAAATAACGCGGACAAATTCCCAAATATGTTTGAACTAGAAGCGCTAGGGCTCAAGCATATTGCAGATTCTAATAGTTTTTTAACTCCCAAGGTTCTTCAAACAGGAACCTATAAAGATCAAAGTTTTATACTGCTTGAATATCTAGAGTCTGGCACTAAAACTGTTAGCTTTTCAGAAAGTTTCGGGCATCAGTTAGCTGCAATGCATCAAAATACTGATGCATTTGGCTTTGAAAAAGACAACTATATTGGCAGCTTACCACAATACAATGCACGAGAAGAGAATGCCGTCGATTTTTATATCAATCAGCGCTTAGAACCTCAGTTTAAAATGGCTAATCAACGCGGCTATTTATTCTCAAACATTGAAGATTTCTACACAAAAATTTCAAAATTAATTCCAGATGAACCGGCAGCTTTAGTTCACGGCGACCTGTGGTCTGGTAATTTTATGGTAGGCAAAAACGGAGAGCCTATACTTATAGACCCTGCTACCTGCTACGCACCACGTGAGATGGATATCGCTTTGATGCATCTTTTTGGTGGGTTTGAGTCAGATATTTTCAACCATTATAATGATGTTTTCTCACTTCAAAGGGGATGGGAAGAGCGCATCCGGCTCTGGCAACTGTATTACATATTAGTTCACGTAAATCTTTTTGGTGGAAACTATTACGCTTCCGCGAAAGCGATACTGGCAGAATACCGCTGATTATTAACAGACTTTAATCCTTTCTGACTAAATTTTGGCGAAGTCTTGATAATTCAACGATTCGTTTCGGTTTAACTTTAAATAAAAAATAAAGCTATGAGTACCGAAAACCTTTTCAATACAGAAGCCCTTAAAAAATTAAAAGAGCTCGCCACTTCTATAGATTTTACAATGCTGGCTACAGATTTAAAACACTCTCCAATTGATGCCATCCCAATGTCAACAAAAAAAGTGGATGATGCCGGGAACATTTGGTTCTTAAGTGGTACAGATAGCGACCACAATGCAAATATTCAGAAAGATCCTGAAGCGCAATTATTCTATGCAAAACCATCTGATATGGAATTTTTGAGCGTTTATGGTTCTGTTAGTATCACAAAAGACAGAGCTATTCTTGAAGATCTATATGGCAAAAGCGATGATGCCTGGTTTGATGGCATAAACGACCCCAATCTTACCGCTATAAAATTTGTTCCTAAAACAGCTCAATATTGGGACTCCAAGTCTAATAAGTTTGTAAGCCTTTTAAAAATGGCATATTCATCAGTTACAGGAGATGAAACCGATCTTGGCGAAACCGGCTCATTAAAAGTATAAATAGACTAGTCAGAAAGATTATTTATCACTAACAATATCTGTATTAATCAAGACTAACATACGTTTCCGTTTAGAAGGATATCCCATAATACTATCTACTGAGCGCACGAAATGAATAGCTTTTGCCTGTTTAAGTATGCTGGCTTTAAACTCTTGAAGCACTTTAGTATCTAATACTTGACCATCTACGATGTAAATATACTGGTCAGAATTTTTTTGTTCTAAAAAATATTCAACCTGCATTTTAGACTCTTTTAGAGATGCTCTTTTGCTTTCATCAGACCATTGATATCTATGATCTTGCTTGAGAGGGATATTGCTTATTGCATCGTATTGCGCAAACATGCCAGTCACTGAAAAAGTACATACTAATAAAGCAACTATTTTAAAATATTGATTGTTGTTCATCATTAAGATCGTTTCCTATATCACTCAAAATTAGAAACTTTATAAGAATAAATACCCCTCGTGTATTTATAATTTCTAAATCCATTCGTGTATGTGTATTTTTGCAACACTATTTAGAAAAATTTAATTATGAAAGCATATATCTTCCCCGGACAGGGAGCACAATTTACCGGTATGGGTAAAGACGTTTACGAAGCATCAGAAACCGCTCGTAAATTATTTGAAAAAGCAAATGAAATCTTAGGCTTTGACATTACAAAAATTATGTTTGAAGGCACCGCCGAAGAACTTAAAGAAACTAAAGTTACTCAGCCTGCGATCTTTTTACACTCGGTTGCACTATTTAAAGCTTTAGGTGAAGAAGCTGTACCGCAAATGGTTGCTGGTCACTCTTTAGGTGAAATATCAGCGCTTGTTGCTAATGGTGTTTTAAGTTTTGAAGATGGTCTGAGACTGGTTTCTCAACGTGCTCAGGCTATGCAAAAATCTTGCGACTCAACTCCTTCTACCATGGCTGCTATCTTAGGGCTTGAAGACGAACTGGTTGAAGCTGTCTGCGCAGATGTTGATGGTGTAGTAGTAGCTGCAAATTACAACTGCCCGGGACAACTTATAATTTCTGGTGCTGTTGAAGCTGTTAACGAAGCTTGCGAAAGACTTAAAGAACGCGGAGCAAAACGTGCTCTTGTACTACCGGTAGGGGGTGCTTTTCACTCACCACTTATGGAGCCTGCTCGTGAAGAACTTGCAGCAGCTATAGAAAAAACGACATTTAGCGAACCTAAATGTCCTATTTATCAGAATGTAAGCACTACTGCAGTAACAGATCCTGCGGAAATTAAGAAGAACTTATTGTTTCAATTAACCGCCCCTGTAAAATGGACACAAAGCGTTCAAAATATGCTGGCAGACGGAGCTACTGAGTTTATTGAAGTAGGTCCGGGTAAAGTGTTACAAGGCTTAGTAAAAAAAGTTGACAGACAAGCACAAACAAGCAGTGCTGCTATTTAAAAAGTAAAGAATGCTCATAAAAAAGCCCCGAAGTTATTCGGGGCTTTTCTATTTTATCTCAAAAGAGAATATTACATGTCGTCGTTTCCTTCAACTTCGTCTTCTACTTCCTGAGCACCATCTTCGATAGCGTCACCAGTATCTTCAGCAGCTTTTTCTACAGCATCTCCTGCATCATCCATAGCATCACCCATATCATCAGCAGCGTTTTCCATAGCGTCTTCAGTTTTTTCTTCAGTAGTTTCGCGACAAGCAGAAACAGAAACCATTAATAATAGTGCAAATGCACTGAACATAAATTTTTTCATAATTGATGTAATTTTAATTAGCGTTAATCAGTGCCAAATGTATATAAATTAACATCGCTTATTCTTAAATTTTATTAAATTTTTCATCGATTTGCATTTTTGGTAAAAATACCGCAATCTTCACAACAATTTGATTAACAGAGACTAAACATTTTTTTAATTTTTCAATACAACTATTCTGAATCTAAAAACAAAAAGCATCTTAAAATTACTTTTAAAATGCTTTTTCATTCTTCAAATGGGATACTTATGCATCGTCATCCATCACATCATCATTCCCTTGAATTTCATCGTTTAGTTCATCTGCACCTCCTTGTATTGCATCACCTGCTTCTTCTGCTGCATTTTCAATATCTTCTCCCATAGCTTCAACTGCCTCCTCTGTTTTTTCTTGAGTGGTTTCTCTACATGAGTAAATAGATACCGTAAAAGCAATCATCAATACATTTAAAAAAATTCTTTTCATAATTTGGATTTTTTTGGTTAAGCAACTAAAAATAACCAATTCTTTTTAAAGTGGATTTTTTTCATTTAAATACTTCCAATACCGTTTGGGAACGTGGCGTAAATGCAATTTTTTATTGATCCTACTTTTAATGCCGGTACTTATAAAATAGTCTTGCCACATCTCATCATAATGCATTTCTTCATCGTGAAGTGCTTCTTTTAAGACAGTATCGTCAAAGTCGAGCTCAACAAACTGAACGGTATTTAGATCATAAAAAATACCATAACTGCGTGACTTGTCATAAATCACAAATTGCTGATCTGCATACCTGTTTTTAAAATGCTTTACTATAAGAGGAAGTATATTAAAATCAGGCTCTATAATCGCCGCATATATATCGTCTTTTGTTCGCTTAAACCGTACAAAGGCTTCCATTCTGTGTTTTTCACGACCAATTTGTTTAGTGATTTGAGCCAATTTCAAAACCGAAGGGTGCCCGTAATCTTTGTCACTTTTTGTTTTCAATACATATTGAATCGCATCTAGAATGTGCACTTCTTTATCAGGAAGTTCGCTTAGGAATGAGCGATAAACCGAAGTCCTAAACTGCTGAAAATCCTTCAATCCTTCCCAAACTCGCGAAGCTTTATTCTCATCTGTAAAAACCATAATCAATTCTGAGAAAAAGTCAGGTTCAAAAAAACGCTCTTCAATTATGTGTGCAGAAGATAAACGCTCTTCATAAACGGTAAAAATCGCAGTAAGCAATCCTTCAAAAGTGCCATCGTATTTAAGCTTTTGAGTTTTCATCAATTAAACAACCTTAACTGCTTGTTGTACATTTTCTGATATTTACTTTGAGAACTTTGTAAAATCATACTTTTCATATGAGCTGGCTCCAGATCTTTGCGCTCCCAGTCTTTAGAATCACAAACTATAAAATACTTAGCACGATTCATCGCAATACCAATAGCCTTTAGATTTTCCCAATTGAGTTTTCTATACTTTCTGGCATTTAAAATCTTATTAACAGAAAGCATTCCCAATCCCGGGATTCTAGCCAGCATTCGCTTGTCTGCTTTATTCACATCAACCGGAAACAAATGCATATTACGCAATGCCCAACTCAATTTAGGATCGATATCAACATCAAGATTGGGATGCTGATTATTCAAAAGCTCACGCACATCAAAACCATAAAAGCGCAACAGCCAGTCTGTCTGATAGAGTCTGTTCTCACGCAGCATAGGCACTTCGGTTCCTAATGCAGGTAAGCGTTCATCTTGCAAAACCGGTACGTAACCTGAGTAATACACCCGTTTCATCTTATAAGTGCTATAATAATGCACTGCTGAATACATAATATCTTTATCACTCTCTCCCGTAGCACCCACGATCATCTGAGTACTCTGGCCGGCGGGTGCATAGACCGGGGTATTTTTAATAAGCTTTTTATCTGCCTGATATTGTATGATTTCATTCTTAACCTTTTCCATTGGCTTAATAAAGTCTTTATGGTCTTTTTCAGGTGCAAGTAGTTTGAGACCAGAAACTGTGGGAATCTCAATATTAATTGAAAGTCGATCTGCATACAAACCGGCTTCTCGCATCAACTCATCACTACAACCGGGAATAGATTTTAAATGAATATACCCGTTAAAATTCTCTTCAAGCCGAAGCTTTTTAGCAACAGCTATTAATCGTTCCATCGTGTAATCTGGGCTTGAGAAAATGCCACTACTTAGAAATAAACCTTCAATATAATTACGACGATAAAAATTTATAGTGAGGTCTACTACCTCCTGGATCTTAAAACCCGCGCGCTTGATATCATTACTCTTTCGGCTAACACAATAGGCACAGTCAAAAATGCAATGATTGGTCAATAGAATTTTCAATAATGAGATACACCGCCCATCTTCTGTATAACTGTGGCAGATTCCTATACCCGAGCTATCGCCCAAACCCTTTGTCGTGTTCTTGCGGTTGCTTCCACTACTGGAACACGACACATCATACTTGGCTGCATCAGCAAGAATATTTAGTTTTTCTCTAATTCTCTCAAAATTCATAGCTTGGAATTTTTACGAATTTAAAGCATTTTTCCTTATTGAAGGATTTTTTCCTATATTTAAATCGGATTTATTCCAAATTAAAGTATATTTACCATATGGGAATCAATGATGTAACCGGCGATGTACGTCGTTTTAAGCAAATACGCGAGGAACAGAGTTTAACGCAAACTGAGTTTGCTCAAGCTTTGGGAATTAAAAATTCTACAGCAGATATTGAACGCGGAAGAACCAAACTTTCTGGTCAAGTGGTCACCGAACTCTTACGCCTGTATAATGTAAACCCGTTATGGCTTTTTGGTTACAGCAATCAGAAGTTATTACACGCCGGTAAGGGCGATGTAAGTCCAAAAGTGGTAACTGTTGATGTTGATGAGAATGAGAATCTGGTTATGGTTAATCAGAAAGCCGCTGCAGGATATCCACATAATGTACAAGATGTTGAATGGTATCAACAACTTCCTGCTTTTGATCTCCCATTACCACAATATCGTAACGCTACATACCGTGGTTTTCAAATAGAAGGAGATAGCATGCTACCTAATTTTATGCCCGAAGACTGGGTTTTAGGCAAAGCCATTTCAAATATGGACGAAGCCACAACAAACCGTGTTTATGTAGTTGTTATGCCAGATGCAGTTGTGATTAAAAAATTACAAAAACTACCAGATCCTTCTAAAGTTCTATTGATTTCTCTGAATCAAGAATATGTACCCTTTGAAGTTCAAGTAAGTGATATTCAAGAATTGTGGCAAGTGAATAGTAAACTTACTTTTCACTTAGATTCTCCATCAGAAAGTAATCTTTTACGTGAACTGCAACAAGGTATGGAAGAATTAAAAAATCAAATGCGCAATTTTAAATAAGTAGCATTATAAAGTTTATCTAAAATAAAAAACCACCTAAATGAGGTGGTTTTTGTTTTCTAAAAATACTTAGGCCTAGTGATCTACTTTGATCTTTGTATCGCCGTCTGCATCTTCTTTAATCTTGACTTCTTTATCGTCAGATTCCATTTTCATCTTGTAGTTGCCGTCATCGTCTGTTTTTGTTTCGATCTCAGCACCTTCTTCTTTCATCTCTTCTACTAGTTTTTCCTTCTCACTCTTCTCACGACAAGAAGTAACAGAAAGTGTAACCATTACTAGTAGACTCGCTAATATGCTTATCTTTTTCATAATTTCAATATTAATTATCATCTCCGATCTTTTCAATTTCCTGATCGATTTCTTTATTCACTTCGTTATCTACTTTTTTTGCTGTACGCTCTAGAACACCTTCGCGGTCATCTTCAACTTCAACTTCTTTTACAATTACTGTTTCCTTTTCTTCAGTTTCTCTACAAGAAAACGTGTTGAAAGCTAAAAGACTTAAAACAAAAATTCCAATTACTTTTTTCATAATTCCATAATTTGGTTGAAGGACAAATCTATACAGAATAATGATTGCTTTTATTTCTATTTTGGTAAATGATTGCTAAAAATTCTAAATAATGCGTTAAAAAGCAACTATTTACTACTCTTGAAATCGTCGGTTATTACCTTTAACCTAAAAACATGAGCTTTTATAAACTTTATGATTTTCTACGCGAGCTTCAGCAAAACAATTCTAAAGAATGGATGGACGAAAATCGAAACAGGTACTATGAGGTTAGAGATTTCTACATAGATTGGCTGAATAAAATGGACATAAAACTTGCTGAGATTGATCCTGATTATACTCATACACCAGGTAAAAAAGCCATAAATCGCATCAATAACAATCTACTTTATCACCCGAACAAGCCTATTTATAAAGATCATTTTGGTGCAGGTCTTGATCAAGAAGCTAAACAGGGAGACTTTTACATACATTTAGGCACTTCAGAAAGTTTTATTGCCGGAGGGTTTTACAAACCAAAATCTTCTTTACTTAAAAGTATTAGACAAGCTATTGATTATAACGGCGAAGAATTACTGGAGATTTTAAACAAACCCGGTTTTAAGAAGATGTTTGGCTGGCTGATAGATGATGGCGATAGTCTTAAAACTGCACCCAAAGGATTTTCTCAAGACCATAAATACATAGAATTATTGCGCAAGAAGAGTTTTGCTGTACAAACAGATCTTACTCAAAAGCTAGTTACTAGTGACGATTTTGAGAATCACGTACTCCAAATTTACAAAGAAATGCTACCTTTTAGAAACTACCTCAATCAGGCAGTAAGCGTTTGATTTTTTAAATAATTCATAATTGAGTGTGTTGCTCCGGTGTTTTGGGAAACAAACTGACCCGAAATTATACCTGTCTTTTGTCTAAAGTTTTTATCTGAAATCAATTTTTCTAAAACCGCTGAAGTTTCTTCGGGGGTCTTTACAGTAAATAATGCTGCTAACCTATTGAGTTGACCAGCCTCTGGGAATTTCTCTATATGCGTTCCGGTTAAAATAGGAAGCCCAAAGGTTGCCGGCTCTAATACATTATGCAACCCCGTATTACCAGCAGCACCGCCCACATATGCTAGGTCTGCATAAGCATAAATTTTAGTCAAAAAACCAATGGCATCAATGATTAAAACATCAGCTTTTTGTAGGTTTTTTGATTGCAATTCAGAATATAAGATCACATTCTTAGTCAGCCTACTGCGGAAATCTTCAATCTTTTCTGTGTTTATTTTATGTGGTGCAAGAACGATCTTAACATCTGCTTTACTATTGATAAAATCCAGTAAGTTTGCTTCATCTTCTGGCCATGTACTCCCACAAACTAACAACAGCTTGTCTTGTTTAAATTCAGCAATAAACTCTAAGGTATTATTATAATCAAGTTGTCTGCTCACACGGTCAAAACGTGTATCTCCGCTAACTTCTCCATTTGCAAACCCTAATTTTTTGAGATTTTTCAAAGAAGATTCATTTTGCAAAAAGAAGTAATTAAAAGCTTTTAAGGACTTCTTCATCCAACTTCCGTAGAACTTAAAAAAAGGTTGACTTTCTCTAAAAACTCCAGATATCAATATAGTGTGAATGTTATTGCGTTTTAATTTTTCTAAATAATTAGGCCAAAATTCATACTTCACAAAAAGCACTAATTCAGGACTTAAACAGTTTACAAAAGTATCTGCATTAGACTTGGTATCAAGCGGCAAATAGGTAACAATATCTGCTAATGGTGTGTCTTTTTTTATGGTATAGCCTGAAGGCGAAAAAAAAGTAAGTAGCATTTTATGCTTTGGGTATTCGACCCTTAGAGCTTCAAGAACGGGTACTGCTTGCTCGTATTCACCTAAAGAAGCGGCATGTACCCAGATTAACCGGTCTGAACCTTTAATTTTACTCTCTAAATAAGAAAATACTGGTTTACGTACACTCCTGAATTCTTTCAGTTTAGAGCTGAATAGTCCCAATACCGGAAGTAAGGCCTGAAAAAGTGCAATAAAAAAAGAATAGATATGCCGCATAACCTCGCAAAAGTAGCCTTTTCTGTAAAAAAAGACATTGGTTGAAGCGGCTAGATTTCGTACTTTCGTCTTACCAGAAAATGACCGGATTTTCATTAGAAAAACCACTTCTCAACTTTTGATTTTTTAAATTTTCGGCATAAAAAACACCTATGAAAAAAATACAGATGGTTGACCTTAAAGGTCAATACGAGCCTATAAAGGAGCAGGTAAATCGCTCTATTCAAGAAGTAATTGACAACACAGCATTCATCAATGGCCCTGAAGTTCACGGTTTTCAAAAAGAACTTGAAGAATATTTAGGTGCAAAACACGTCATCCCTTGTGCTAACGGTACAGACGCTTTACAAATCGCAATGATGGGGCTGGGTTTAAAACCCGGCGATGAAGTGATTACTGCAGATTTTACCTTTGCCGCAACGGTAGAAGTTATTGCTTTATTGCAGCTTACACCTGTTTTAGTAGATGTGAATCCACATAGTTTTAACATAGATATTGAAGCAATAAAACGGGCTATTACGCCAAAAACTAAAGCTATTGTTCCTGTGCATCTTTTTGGTCAAGTTGCCGAAATGGATGCCATTATGGAGATCGCTGAAGAGCATAACCTTTTTGTAATTGAAGATAATGCGCAAGGGATTGGTGCAAACTACACCCGTAAAGATGGGAGCAAGATAAAGACGGGTGCCATTGGTCACGTGGGTAGCACTTCTTTTTTTCCTTCTAAAAATCTAGGTTGTTATGGAGATGGCGGTGCTATTTTCACAAATGATGCTGCTTTAGCTCATACGATTAGAGGTATTGTAAACCACGGAATGTACGAGCGATACCACCATGATGTAGTAGGTGTAAACTCAAGATTAGATTCTATACAAGCTGCGGTATTGCGTGCAAAGCTTCCCCATCTTGATGATTACAATGCAAAACGTAGAGCCTCTGCCCGAAAATATTCTGAAAAATTGAACAATCATCCTAAGATTACGACTCCTATGATTTGTGAAGTTTGCGATTGTCATGTTTTTCATCAATATACTTTGCGCTTAAAAGACGTTGACCGTGATGCATTGGTTAAGTACCTTAATGCTCACGACATCCCTTGTGGTGTTTATTATCCTATTCCGTTGCATAAACAGAAAGCTTATGCAGACGAGCGTTATGATGAAAAAGACTTTCCCGTTACCAATCAATTAGTAAAAGAGGTCATTTCTTTACCAATGCATACGGAGCTTGATGATGAACAAATTGAGTATATTACTTCTAAAATCTTAGAATTTATTGATTAAAGATTAACCACTATGCGCAACTTTCTTCTTCTGGCTGTTTGTATTTTCAGCATAAATGCCTTTTCTCAAAAAACCTATTTGCAAGTAGGTAAGTTAATAGACACTAAAAATGGAAAGGTCCTCGAAGAAAAAACCATAGTAGTTGAGGCTGATTCTATTCAGGAAATTCTAGATGGTTTTCAGAGTGGAAACGGTGAAATCATTGACTTGAAATCTAAAACCGTATTGCCGGGGTTTATTGATATGCACGTGCATATCGAAAGTGAAACCAGTCCTAATAAATACCTAGAGAAATTTATCCTGAATGAAGCAGATGTTGCTTACAAAGCTCAGGAAATTGCACTGCGTACCATCAAAGCCGGTTTTACAACGGTACGTGATTTAGGAGGAAGTGGTGTAAATGTGTCACTGCGAAATGCTATAAACTCAGGCAAAGTAATAGGCCCTCGCATTTTTACTGCAGAAAAAGCTATTGGAACTACCGGTGGTCACGCAGATCCCACTAATGGAAATAATAAAGAATTAATAGGAGATCCCGGACCTAAAGAAGGAGTCATCAACAGTGTAGATGATGCCCGCAAAGCCGTAAGACAGCGTTATAAAAATGGGGCAGACTGGATTAAAATCACGGCTACAGGAGGTGTTCTGAGTGTTGCAAAAAATGGTCAAAACCCACAATTTACAGAAGAAGAAATCAATGCTATTGTTACCACCGGCAAAGACTATGATTTGCAGGTGGCGGCGCACGCACATGGAGATGAAGGGATGCAACGTGCCATTCGAGCTGGGGTTAAAACTATAGAGCATGGCACTTTAATGAGTGAAGAAACTGCAACACTAATGATTGAGCGTGACGCTTATTATGTTCCAACCTTAAGTGCTGGAAAATATGTAGCAGAAAAAGCAAAAATAGAAGGTTATTATCCTGCTGTAATCGTTCCTAAAGCATTAGAAATAGGTCCACAATTACAAAGGACTTTTGCGATGGCTTATAAGAAAGGAGTTAAAATCGCTTTTGGTACTGACGCAGGAGTGTTCCCTCATGGAGATAACGCCAAAGAATTTGGCTATATGGTTGAAGCAGGAATGAAACCTATGCAAGCCATACAAAGCGCAACAATTACAAGCGCTATGGTATTAAAATCAGAACGTGAATTAGGACAAATAGTACCTGGTTTTAAAGCAGATATTATTGCTGTCTCTGAAAATCCTATTGAAAATATAAATACCTTAAACGAAGTATTATTTGTGATGAAAGACGGTGTGGTAATTAAAGAATAGTTTTAAAACCAAGTCGTTTTTGATGCTACAGTGTCCCGCTCACCTATGAGCTGCTCCCCCTCATACACACCCAGATAGAAAAAACCGAGACAACGCTCTCCTTCTTCTAGCTTAAGATCAACATTCATTTCTTTAGTATAACCCGGAGAACTCCAGTATCCCCCAAGTCCCATTTCCCCAGCCATTAACCATAGGTTTTGCACTGCCATCGCAGTAGCAGCCACTTCTTCCCATTCTGGAATACTTGATTTAGGATCGCGTTGCATACAAATTGCAATAACAGCACCACTTGTTTCAATTTTTTGAATGCTTTTTTTCAGTTTAAAATCTGAAAATTTATCAGCAGGAGTATCTTTTGTATATGCTTTAGTCACAAAATCAGCTAGAAGTGATAATGCATCGTCCTTAAAAACTTTAAATCTCCAGGGCTGTGTTTTTCGATGAGTTGGTGCCCAGTTTGCCATTTCAAGCAACTCGTTGATTTGATCTTTTGCAATCTTCTTGTCTGAAAATTGATTAGGAAAAACAGATCTCCTATTTAAAATAGCATCTTTCAGCATAAAATTTATGTTTACTCAAATTTAATGTGTTTTAGACAAAGTAATTCATAAAATCACTGGGGATCATTAATCATTCTTGTCAAATTTTAAATCAAAACCTGTAAAAAATACATCAACTCTCTGAAAAACAGGAAAAACCCCCTAATATTTTTGACTTCTATGCAAGTAATAAATAAAGTTTTAGGTTTTTATTTATTTATATTTGCTCTCCCCTAAATCCTAATTTCAAACACATATTTTAACTTATGCAGCAGGTCAATAAAAGTATACTTTTATTTAAAGTATTATTTATAGTATGCATTACTTTCTCATTTGCTCAAGAAAAAGAACTTAGTAAAGCAGACAAAAAATTTGAGAGCTATGCATTTATAGATGCTCAAAAAATCTATTTACGCCTTGCAAAAGGTGGATATGAATCAGCAGAGCTTTTTCAAAAATTAGGAGATTCTTATTATTTCAACGGAAAATATGAAGATAGCGCCCAATGGTTTGAAAAACTTGTTGAAAAATACCCTGAAACGCTAACTCCAGAATATCTTTTTAGATACGCTCAGTCTTTAAAAGGAATTAAAGAATATGAAAAGTCAGATAAGATCATGTCTGATTTTAGAAAGCTTAAAGGTGGTGATTCTAGAGCAGAGCTTTTCGCAGAAGAGCCAGACTACCTTGAAGAAATCAGCTATTCAGATAGTGAGTATGAAGTAGAAAATCTGAGAAGAACCAATTCCCGACTATCAGACTTTGGCCCCATGTTCTATAAAGATAGAATCATATTCTCCTCTGCAAGAGATACAGGGACTACAAAAAAATATATTCATACCTGGAATAATGAACCTTTCTTAGATTTCTATCAAGCCCCTATAGATATAGAAACCGGAGAGTTAGGGAAAGTTGAAAAATTTGGAGGCAGTATTAATTCAAAGTACCACGAATCCTCACCTAGTTTTACTGCAGATGGGAATACTATGTACTTTACACGTAATAACTTTAGTCAAGGAGTAAAACGCACAGATAAAAACGGAACAGTACGTCTTAAAATTTTTAAATCTACAAAGAAAGGAGATTCCTGGAGTACCCCAGTTGAATTACCTTTTAATGATGATGACTATTCTGTCTCGCATCCTGCCTTAAGTGTAGACAACAAGCAGCTGTATTTCTCATCAGATATGCCGGGTACAACTGGATTTTCAGACATTTGGGTTGTTGACATATTGGGTGATAATGAATATAGCACTCCTAAAAATTTAGGGCCAATAATAAATACCGAAGGTCGAGAGAACTTTCCCTATGTAAGTAAAAAGGGAAATCTGTATTTTTCATCTGACGGTAGACCCGGTTTAGGTGGTCTTGACATTTATGTTGTTGCCACTAAAAAGAACGGAGATTTTGCCTATGTAATCAATCTTGGAGAACCTATTAACAGTCCACAGGATGATTTTGCCTTTATCGTTGATGAATATACAAATACAGGATATTTTTCAACTAATCGTTATTTTGGAATGGGAAGTGATGATATTTTCAGATTCACAAGAACACCTAAAGAAATCCCTGTTTGCGAGTCATTAATAACCGGTACTGTAAGAGATAAGGAAACAAAGTTCCCTATACCTACAGCAACAGTTAGCATCCTTGACCTTGAGGGGAACTTATTGCAAAAAACTGAAGTTAATGAAAAGGGTGAATATACCTTGAACCCCATTTGTGGCGAAGAGATTTTAATACGCGCAGATGAGCCTGAATATTATTCTGCGGAAGAACTCGTTACTGCCCCTGCAGATGGAGGTCCTATGGTTGTTGACCTTTATTTAGAACCTAGGATTACAAGAATTAATGAAGGTGATGATCTTGCAAAACTTCTTGATCTAAAACCTATTTACTTTGATTTTGACCGCTTTAATATCAGGCCTGATGCAGAAGAAGAACTCACTAAAGTTTTAGCTGTAATGGAATCTAATCCAACTTTAGTGGTCGAGATTAGATCACATACAGACAGTCGCGGTAATGATGCTTACAACTTAAGTCTTTCTGATAAAAGAGCGCGCTCAACTGCAGATTGGATTGTAAGCAGAGGTATAGAACCTACCCGAATTTCAGGAAAAGGTTTTGGGGAAACTGAGCTTATAAATGATTGCGGTAATGGCTCTGATTGCACAGAAGAGCAACACCAATTAAACAGAAGGTCTGAGTTTATCGTGATTAGTTTCTAATCATTCAATAGCATTTTATAGCAAAAAAAAGAGCGCCAGTTAGCGCTCTTTTTTTATAACAATTCTAAATCAACTAATTGTTAGTTTTAGTAGTATCCGTTGCTGGTTTTTTCTTTCCGAACAAACCTCCTAAAACATCTTTAACTGCTTTTGCAGTATTGCTTTGAGTTGAAGTCGAAGTCGTATCTCTTGTTGTTTTTACAGCTGAAGTATCTGCTGTTTTATTCCCTCCAAGAATTCCACCTAAAACATCTTTAATCTTATCTTCTCCTTGTTGTTTGAGTTTATCCTTCTGGGTGGCTACTATCTGTTGCGTTAAACTATTTACAGCTTGTTTTGTATTTAAAGAAACCTGCGGACTCGTAAAATTACCGGTAAGCGTTACCGGTAAATCAACCGTATACTTTTCTAAATCTGTATTGCTTAATCCTGCTAATGTACTACCCAGTTTTGAACCTAAATACGTGCCAGGCACTTTAAGATTAAGCGTATAATTCATCGTATTCTCTAAGCTGTGCGTACCGCTCACTCCTACGTTAATCCCTTTAATATTGAAGTCAAATGGTTTTACAGTCACTAAACCTTGATCAAAACTCAATTGTGTTTTTAAATTACTGAAGTCTAATTTATCCAGATTAATAAAGTCGAGTTTAGCATCTAGTGCACTGAGCAACTTCATTTTTTCAGGATCTACCTCAACGGTTAATAATTGTGCCAAAGCGCTACCCGCCAAAGAAGAAAGTACAGGCGTTAAATCATCAGAAAGATTACCATTCAACTGAATAGTTGTGTTTAAAGCACCCTGTAAAGCTCTGGCGATTGGCGCAAACTTCTGAAGCATCTCGAGCCCTTCAAAAGATTGACTGATGTCAACACTTTTTAAATCCAGATCCATTTTAAAGGTAGGCGTAGTCGTCTTTGTGCTCACATTTCCGTTAAGCCCTATTGCTCCTCCAAAAATATTAGACTTAATATTATTAAGGCTAGCAGTCTCATCTTTTACACTCAGATTACCACTCACATTAGTAAGGGTGATGTTATCATAAATAACTTTTCCGGCTGAAAAATCGATCCCTGCATCCAAGAAAGAAGGTATTTTAATAGCAGTTCCCCCTGTTGCTTGTGCAACTGTTTTTTCAGTGGTTGAAGTATTTTCTTGAGTTGCAGTCTCAACAACGCTAAAATCTGCCAGATCAATCACTTTGGAAGTCACAGTAAATCTTCCTTTTAAATCTTCTTTAGAAAGCACAAAAGGAATCAGATTCTCAATACTTCCTTTTGCTGAAATATCTGTTTTACCTGTTTGTGCATCTAGATTATTCAATGTTATAGTTCCCGGATTAAACGTAACATTCGTTTGCGCCATCGTCAACGGATTGGGAAGTTCAGGAGAAACATATTTAAAATCTTTCAGACTCGCAGTACCTGAGCTTTTTATATTCTGATACTGCTCTTTCTCTACACTATTCATATCAAAATTAGCAGTCATATCAACCGTAAGCATTCCATTAAGATCTTGATCCAACTCCAAAGGATAAGCTTGCTCCAGATTCGCTAAATTGAGTTTTCCTTTTAAAGCCAAGTCAACCAGCGGATTTGTAGTCAATCGATCTATTCTTCCTTTTGCGTTAAACACATCCTGATCAATTCTAAAATTCAGATTACCTAAACGTAAATAGGTATCATCCAGATTTCCGGTTTCATTCACAATGCTAGCATCTATTATAATATCCTGAACCGATTTTGGCAAATCAGGATATTTAAAAGAGGCATTATTAGACAATATTTCAATATTCATCATCGGGATATGCTCCTCATCCACCACACCATTTATTCTCCCGTTTACGCTAAAATCCCCGGTAGTTGTTACGCCATCAAGATTTTTAGCATAAACTTCAGGGATCACTCCTAAGAAGTTTTTAAAATCACTAGATGGTGTCTTAAAGGATAAATCCAGTTCGTTATTACTTTCATTTACCTGAACAAATCCTGAGAAAACCAGTGGCAATTGATTGATCAATGCTTCATTTTCTTTGAATGTATAACGCTGATCATCAAGATTCATCTCAATTACCGCATCTAACGAAATTTTATTTTTATTTAAATAATTGACTCCGTCAAAATCAAATGAGGCCAATGCTTCTGTGGTAGTATTTAGGTTTGAAATATTAGCAGAAAAGTCACCGTCACCTTCATGATTTACTTCAGATAAGCGCATAAAGGTCTGGGTGCTTTCGTCTAAATAATTAATGCGTGAATTAGATATCTTATAATGCTGCACATCAAACTGAAATCCTCCAGAATTATCAGCAAGTGTATCTGTAGTAGTGCTGGCTGCAGGAGTTTCTTTTGCTATATCATAGTTGGCATTCCCCAAACTGTCTACCTTTATATTTATAAACGCCTCATCCAGGCTAATCGCATCAACTGCGATAGGTTTGCCAGAAGAGGTTTTAAAGAGTTGCATAACTCCCATATCCAGCTGCAATTCCGTTCCGCTGGCCAGCGTATCCCCGGCAAAAGGCGCATTATTGGTCACGCTAAAATTTTTAACCTTAACACTTGCATCTGGGAAACTACTAAACAGCGTAAGGTCAAAATCTTCCCAGGCAACAGTAGCATTTAGGTTTTCATTAATAGAACGTTTCAGCAAATCCTCTAACTGCCCCTTAAATAAAAACGGAGCAGCGATAAGCCCTATCACAAGTACCAGAAGTACAATTCCAAAAATTTTAAATATCTTTTTCATAATGTATTTTATAGTTTCTCTTCCTTTTGGAAGGCATTAAGCTCTGCTCCTATTTCTTCTCCCGGAGCAAGTTTGAAGCGCTTTCTAAACAAATAAACGCCCAGATAGAGAAAAGGAGTATCACAAACCGCAATTAAAACTTTAAATAAAAAGCCGCTCAAAAGCAGGGTTCCAAATAGACTCCACTCTATTTTATTAAAAAAACACAGCAACAAAAGCACGGTTGCGGTATCTACAAACTGACTGAAAAATGTTGAGAAATTATTCCGAATCCAGAGGTGCTTGCCTTTCGTTAGTTTTTTCCAAAAATGAAAAAGCTGTATGTCTATATATTGCGCAAATAAGTAGGCCATCATCGAAGCCAAAACAGCTACGACCGTAGCTCCAAACACTTTATCAAACAACGCATCATCAACCGGTGACCAGTCTGTAGCCGGAACAGCTGCCGAAGTATAAACAATTACTAACGAAAAAATACTGGCAAAAATACCGGCAGTCACAATCTGATTAGCCTTCTTTTTGCCATAAATCTCACTGATTAAGTCGGTGATCAAAAAGGTGACGGGATACGGTAAAATTCCAACTGAAATCTCAAAACGATACACCCCGAAGAAATCCCAATAAAAGAATTTTTGGAAAATAAGGTTAGAAACTACCAAAGAGCATATAAAAAGCGCTCCTAAAATAAAGTAAATTCGATACGCTGCCAGCGCATCTCTCTGGCTCATTGTGGCTTGCGTCAAACTAGAATGCTTATTGTTTTCTTCTTGTCAAAATTAGAAGAATGTAAAGGGCTTTTACTTAAATTGCTCTTAAAATATTTAACAAAATACACTCATTAAACCACTAAAAAACATACTCTTATCCTTAGGGAGTAATCAAGGTGATCCTTTTGAAAACCTGCAAAATGCGATTGATGCAATTTTTGAAGAAGTTGGAGCTATAAAACAGATCTCTCCGGTGTACAAGACAAAATCCTGGGGTTTTGACGGAGCAGATTTTCTCAATTGCGCTGTTTCTGCAAATACGCACTTAGATTGTCAAAAGCTACTTGCTACTTGTTTATCTATTGAAAAAAAACTAGGCAGAGCACGTTCTAATAAAAAAGGGTATAGCGATCGTCCTATTGATATAGATATTTTATTTTTTGACGCCGAAGTTATTAATGAGTTAAATCTCACAGTTCCACATCCTCATTTACAAGATCGTAATTTTGTATTACACCCATTAAATGATATTGCTTCGGCAGTAGAGCATCCTATTCTTAAAAAAACCATTTCGACTCTTCTAGCCGAAAGTCTGGATGAAGGTATTCCCGAGAAAATTCAACGTTGGTTAAAAAACCCACAGCAAGAACTGAATTTGAGCAGCTACAATTATATCGCTATTGAAGGAAACATAGGTGCTGGCAAGACTACACTAGCTACAATGATTAGTGAGGACTTTAATGCTAAACTTATTCTGGAGCGTTTTAAAGACAATCCATTTTTACCTAAATTCTACGAAGATCAATCCCGCTATGCGTTTCCGCTTGAGATGTCTTTTTTAGCCGATCGATATCAACAATTATTAGATGATATTGGTCAATATGATTTGTTTAAAGATTTTATGATCGCAGATTATGACAGTCAAAAGTCATTGATTTTTGCAAAAGTAACCTTGAGTGAAGACGAGTACAGTTTGTATAAAAAGCTGCACAGTATTATGTATAGAGAAATTGCAAAGCCGGATCTTTATATTTATTTGTATCAAAACACAGAGCGTCTTTTAGAAAATATAAAGAAACGCGGCAGAGCATACGAGAAAGACATATCTGAAAATTATCTAGTAGATATCAATCAGGGATATTTAAATATGATAAAAAACAGAAGACAAGAACACATCAAAATACTTGACATTTCTGAAATGGACTTTGTTGATAATAGAGTTGATTATTTGAATTTGCTAAAGCAGATTATTACTTAAAATATAAAAGGCTTAACATTACAATCATTATCGCGAGGCCTATCACAATTCCTATCGCCAGGCCAAACTTACGCCCGTCTTTAGAACCGCGCTCGTAAGAAGCGTAGTCAAAATTATTTAGTTTCATGTAGTTGGGTTTTGTTATTTTATACTTGTACAACGTAAAACTTCACAATTTAATTGCTATCACCTCAATAATTACGAAAACTTTAATACAAATTTATGATTCAAAATAATCACATATTCCCTTTGAAACCCCTAATAATTATTTTTAATAATTTTTAAATAACAATCCCACAATACGATACCCGCACTAACCGCAATGTTGAAGGAGTGTTTTGAGCCAATCTGCGGTATCTCAAGCACACAATCTGATACATCTATTACGTGCTGCTTCACACCCTTCACTTCATTACCAAAAATAACAGCTATTTTTTGATCAGACTCTATCTCAAAGTCATTTAGCATGATTGCATGTTCTGCCTGTTCTATTGCAGCAACCTTAAAACCTTTTTGTTTTAGATCTTCAACAGCTTCTAAAGTAGATTCAAAATAGCGCCACGCGACTGTTTCGGTAGCTCCTAATGCTGTTTTAGTAATATCCTTATGAGGAGGCTGCGCACAGATCCCGCATAGATAAACAGCTTCAACGAGAAACGCATCTGCTGTTCTAAATACCGAGCCTATATTATTAAGACTTCTAATATTATCTAAAACAACAATTATCGGAGTCTTTTTTGCTTCCTTAAATTCTTCAACCGTTTTGCGGTCAAGTTCGCTATTTTTCAATTTTCTATTCATACCGCAAAAATACACATTCAGCAGACTACATAACGAACAAAAAAGTCGCTTCCCATCCTTATATTATTGTTGAAAAATATAAATAACTCCTCAGCACATTTCGATAATTACAGCATAGATTTTTTAAATTTATCCCCAGCAGTTTCGACACCAATTTAATATCGCATCCCTCTAAAAATTATGGCAAAAAAACCGAAAAAGAAAAGCGTAACACCTTTGATGAAGCAGTACAACGGTATTAAAAATAAATACCCAGATGCGCTTTTATTATTTAGAGTGGGAGACTTTTATGAGACTTTTGGTGAAGATGCTGTCAAGGCTGCCGGAATTTTAGGTATTATCTTAACAAACAGAAACAATGGAAGTGAACGCACAGAACTAGCTGGCTTTCCACATCATTCATTAAACACCTACTTACCAAAACTGGTTAAAGCAGGTTGTCGCGTAGCGATTTGTGATCAGTTAGAAGACCCCAAACAAACTAAGAATATTGTAAAACGCGGTGTGACAGAATTGGTTACGCCAGGTGTAGCTCTAAATGACGAAGTGCTTCAATCTAAAAGCAATAATTTTTTAGGTGCGATTCATTTTGGAAAGCGGCTCATTGGTCTTTCTTTTCTAGATGTTTCTACGGGTGAATTCTTAACAACACAAGGAGATGCCGCTTATATTGACAAACTACTGCAAAATTTCAGTCCAAGTGAATTGCTCATCAGCAAAAAAAACAAAGCTGATTTTAGGGACAGTTTCGGAACAGACTTTCATATTTTTTATCAGGAAGATTGGGTTTTTAAAACCGATTTTGCTCACGAAAGCCTCAATAAACATTTCAATACCAAATCTCTAAAAGGCTTTGGCATTGAGCATTTAGAGGAAGGCATTATTGCTGCCGGAGCCGCACTGCATTACCTAAGCGAAACCCAGCATCATCAATTAAAACACATTTCAAGCATAGCCCGTATTGCAGAAGATGCTTATGTCTGGATGGATCGTTTTACGATACGCAACCTGGAGTTGTATCAAGGCACCTCAACCAAAGCCATAACCCTATTAGACGTGATCGATAAAACCATATCACCAATGGGCGGAAGGCTTCTTAAACGCTGGCTGGCGTTGCCACTGAAGACACTTGAAACTATCACAGAGCGACACGAGATCGTAGAATATATTCTCAAAAATCCTGAATTTTACAGCCAGCTTTCTGCAGATATTAAAAGAATAGGTGATGTAGAGCGTCTCATCTCTAAAGTGGCTACCGGCAAGGTTTCTCCACGTGAAATCATTCTTCTAAAAAATTCATTAGAAGCTATGGTGCCTATCAAAATTTTAGGCGAACAAGCAGACAATCAGGCTTTGCAAATTCTTTCTGAGAAGCTGAATAATCTGGAGCATTTACGATCTAAAATTAAAGCGACCCTTAATGAAGATGCTCCAGTTAATATCTTAAAGGGAAGCACCATCGCTCCTGATTTTCACGAAGAGTTAGATGAACTCAGAAACCTAGCTACTTCCGGGAAAGCTTATTTAGACAAAATGCTCGAAAGAGAAACGGAGCGTACCGGAATCACTTCGCTTAAAATAGCTTCTAATAATGTTTTTGGGTATTATATAGAAGTGCGCAACACACATAAGGATAAAGTCCCTCCAGAATGGATCAGGAAACAAACGCTCGTAAATGCTGAACGCTATATAACAGAAGAATTAAAAGAGTACGAGGCTAAAATTCTAGGTGCAGAAGAGCGTATTCTCGCTATTGAACAACAATTGTTTAATCAATTAGTAAGTTGGATAACCCAATTTATTCAGCCTGTTCAAATCAATGCTAATATTATCGCTCAATTAGATTGTTTGCGTAGCTATGCGTGTCTCGCTAACGAAAACAAATACAGCAGACCAGAGCTTGACGATTCGTATGAGCTTGAAATAAAAGAGGGTCGCCACCCGGTAATCGAAAAACAGCTGCCAATCAGCGAGCCTTATATTGCAAACGATACGTTCTTAGATCGTGACACCCAACAAATGATCATGATCACCGGACCTAACATGTCTGGTAAATCAGCGATATTAAGACAAACCGCTCTTATTGTATTACTTGCACAGATGGGTAGCTTTGTCCCTGCTAAAGCTGCACGCATTGGCCTCGTTGATCGAATTTTTACCCGCGTCGGAGCAAGTGACAATATCTCTATGGGCGAATCTACTTTTATGGTAGAAATGAATGAAACCGCAAGCATATTAAACAATATTTCAGACAGAAGCTTAGTACTTCTTGATGAAATTGGCCGCGGGACAAGCACTTACGATGGGATTTCGATTGCATGGGCTATTAGCGAATACTTGCATGAACATCCTTCACGCCCTAAAACCCTCTTTGCAACCCACTATCACGAATTGAACGATATGGGAGAAACATTCAATCGAATTAAGAACTTCAACGTTTCAGTAAAAGAATTGAAAGACAATGTTTTATTTCTTCGGAAATTGATCCCTGGAGGTAGCGCCCACAGTTTTGGAATACACGTGGCTAAAATGGCAGGAATGCCCCAGCAAGTTCTGCACAGAGCTAATAAGATGCTCGCTCAATTAGAAAAATCTAATAGAAAAGAAGAACATAAAGATTCTTTAAAAGCAGCTCAGGATGATGAAATGCAGCTGAGCTTTTTTAATCTTGACGACCCCTTACTGGAAGAAATTAAAGGCGAAATCCTTCATACTGATATAGATACCCTCACTCCAGTAGAAGCATTAATGAAACTCAACGAGATCAAAAGAATGCTTGTACGCAGTAAGAAAAATCAGGTTTCTTAATTGTTTTTATTTTTTTGAAGAAATTGCTTTGCAGATTAAAGAAATCTTGTAAATTTGCATCCGCATTAGACAAGACGTTCTAATACAAATTGCGAAAGTAGCTCAGGGGTAGAGCATCACCTTGCCAAGGTGAGGGTCGCGGGTTCAAATCCCGTCTTTCGCTCTAAGAATTGCTCCATTATATAATGGGGTTTTTTATTGAAAGCCCAAGCTCGGGTGGTGGAATTGGTAGACACGTTGGACTTAAAATCCAATGAACATTAGTTCGTACGGGTTCAAGTCCCGTCCCGAGTACTAAAACCCTTATAAGCGTAGTGTTTATAAGGGTTTTTTAGTTAAAATTAAAAATATATTACCTGTTTTAAAATGATTTGCTCATTTTACTTCTGTATCTTTGCATATGTTTTTAACGTGTTAATTTTAAAATTAGCTTTGTTCTAAAACACACCCCCTACAAATAAATATAAATTTTATGTTCATCTTGACTATAAGGGCATATTATTTGTATCATTATGATAAAGACCTTCATTGATGTTTTTAACACTCAGTGCGGTTTTTGAAGTTTAAATTTGTAGTAATTGCCCATGCGCCCTGAATTCAATATATGATTTTATCCAAATTTTTCAAAAACTCTAATAACCTAGATAAAGATTTAGAACGCAATCTACTTTTTTCTCCTAACTATTTAATTAGAGAGCTCAAAACTGGTGAAAATAAACAGTTTGTTCTTGGTGGTCATTCCATCATTACTATTGAACAAATTAACGGTAGCCACAAAGGTTTGTATTTTAACCGCACACGAACTTCCAAGTCTAACAAACTAGATCTTGATCCCAAAAATCAATTACATTTAGGTTTTCATACCATAGATGATATTAATTATCTTATACTTGGAACCCGCCAAGAGCTTGCAAAGCTTAAAGCCGGTGATACGCTAGAAATCACTTTTAAAAATGACGACAAGCTAACTTTTGCTCTAGAAGCCAGCCCTAAATTACCTGAAAAGAATAAGAACTACTCCTGTAATTTGCGCGCCAAATTATCTAATGATCAATTGCAATTGTTTAAAACCAAATTGATTCAATCGTATCAATTTTCTTCAAACCTATTAGACACCGCTATTAAAAAGGACTTTGACAAAGAGTTTAGCCGTAAGTTTAGAGAAGTTGCACAATCTTATATTTTTTGTTTAGAAGGCTATTACAAAACAAAATAAGTCAAAAAAAAACAATCTCAATATATCACAAAAAGGACTTCTTAAAGAGGTCCTTTTTATTTTTAATGAGTAAATTCTGCCTTAAAACTTTTTAAAATGCTAAAACGATTTTCCCTAATCTTAGCAGCCTCACTTACCCTATACGGCTGCAAAACTCAAAAAAACACATTATCTCCTAAACATTCTGAAAAAACCGAGTCTAAAAAATCAAAGTTTAAATCTTATAATGAGATCATAACTGATGATGCAGCAAGCGATCCAGGTCTTTTTACCACACACCGGGTAGACGATAAATTATATCTTGAAATACCCGATTCTCTTCTAGGAAAAGATATGCTACTCGTAAGTCGAATTGCTAAAGTTCCTGCCGGCTATGGCGGAGGCTATGTGAATGCAGGGTCAAAAGTTAATGAGCAAGTTATTCGCTGGGTAAGACGCGGTGATAAAATTGACGTAAAAGTAATCAGTTTTGAAAATAAAAGTGACAAAGAAAGCCCTATTTACAAATCGGTAGAAGCTAACAACTTCTACCCTATTCTTTTCAGTGCTGAAATCAAGACTTTCAGTAAAGATTCTACAGGAGCTGTAATAGATGCTACTGATTTATTCACTCAGGATATTGGAGCCATAAATGCTATTTCTCCTCGTTTAAGAAAAGAATACAAAGTCAAACGTCTTGACGGAAGCAGAACATATATCGAATCTGCACACGCATATCCGCAAAATGTAGAGGTCAAGCATGTAATGACTTACGATGCTGAAGAGCCACCAGAAAGAGATCAGGCTGAAACGCTTACTTTTCTTATGAATCAATCGATGATTTTACTGCCCGAAGATAAAATGCAACCCCGTATTGCAGATCCTCGCGTAGGTTGGTTCTCCATCAAAAAATACGATTATGATTCTGACGCTTTAAAATCTGATGACTATCAAATTATTCGTCGTTGGAGGTTAGAGCCTAAAGATATAGAAGCCTACAAACGCGGCGAACTCGTAGAACCTGTTAAACCCATTGTTTATTACTTAGATCCTGCGACTCCATTAAAGTGGCGGCCTTATTTCAAAAAAGGTATTGAAGACTGGAATAAAGCTTTTGAAGGTGCTGGCTTTAAAAATGCTATTATCGCTAAAGACCCACCAACTAAAGAGGAAGACCCTGAGTTTAGTCCGGAAGATGTACGTTATTCTGTAATTAGATATGTTGCCAGCACTACTCGTAATGCTGTTGGGCCTTCAGTATCTGACCCGCGAACGGGTGAAATTCTTGAGTCTGATGTGATTTGGTATCACAACCACCTGCGTTCGTATCGAAACCGGTTTATGATTGAGGCCGGAGCTCAAAATCCTGCTGCCCGCACACTAGAAACTCCTGAAGAAGAAATCGGCGAAATGATGCGTATGGTTATTGCTCACGAAGTGGGGCACGCGATAGGATTACCACACAATATGAAGGCTAGTTCAGCCTACCCTACAGACTCGCTACGCGTGGCTTCTTTTACGCAGAAATACGGCCTCACCCCTTCTATAATGGATTATGCCCGTGTTAATTATGTAGCGCAACCCGAAGACAAAGGCGTTCGCTACATTCGCATGATGGGACCTTATGATATGTATGCTGTAAACTGGGGTTATCGTTATTTACCAGAAGCTAACAACCCAGAAGCTGAAAAGAAAACTTTAGATAAATGGATTTTAGAAAAAGCCGGAAATCCCTGGTATGAGTTTGGAAGCTCTAGAGGGATAGACCCGCATTCTCAAACTGAAAGCCTAGGGGATGATAACATTAAAGCAAGCACATACGGCTTGGCTAACCTTAAAAAGGTTGTTCCTAATTTGATTGGCTGGACTACAAAAGACGGTTACGGCTATGACGATTTACAGGAAGTTTACCGCGAACTCAATTATTTATGGAGAGGTTATGTGAATCACGTAATCACAAACGTTGGTGGAGTTTACGAAACCATTAAAACTGCTGATCAAGACGGTACTGTTTATGAACCGGTCCCTAAAGAAATCCAGAAGGAAGCAGTTGACTTTTTAAATGAGAATGCATTTAATACTCCTGAATGGCTTCTAGACATAGAGATTTTAAATCGAATTGAAGCTAGCGGAGCTATTGATCAGGTTAAAAGTATTCAGACCTATGCTCTCAATCGCCTGTTAGACGACTCTCGCATCAGCAGAATGATTGAAAATGTTCAAACTAATGGCGCTGAGGCTTATTCTCCGGTTGCATTGATGAACGATTTGAGAACTGGGATTTTTAGTGAATTATACCGCGGTCAAAAAACTGATGCATATCGCAGAAACCTGCAACGCACCTATGTTGATATAGCAACAAACTATCTAAAGAATCTGGAAGCAGGAGAAAATCAAGATCTTTTGATCTCTGATGTTTTACCCCTTATGCGTGGTGAATTGAGCCGCTTGCGCAGAGATATCAATGCACGCAAAAACAACACTTCAGACACATTAACTCGGTATCACTATTCAGATTTAATTGCTCGTATAGACGCTGCTTTTAAAGCCGAATAAATAATTTCAACATACTTTTAAAGTATTTATCCAGTGATAAATACTCTTAGCAAACGCTCCTTCCGTTGGGAAGGAGCGTTATTTTTTTAACAGAAAAATTCTTAATCAAGCTGTTAATTTGACCTAAAACAGGTTAAACCCTGTTAATTGCAAATACTGAAAACTAATCTGTGATAACTTGGTAATAGTTTCATTAATAATTGAAGCACCAAAAAATCACAACTATGAGTTATTCAGAAGAAATGGGCAAAAAGCTCAACGATTTATTAGAAAAGAATTACGATGCAGAAGCAGGTTATAAAAATGCTGCCGAAAAAGTAGCCAATGCTTCTCTCAAAAACTACTTACTAAGCCGGGCGCAGGATCGTTACGATTTTGGTCATGAATTAAAAGCCGAATTAAAAACCTTTGGTCAGGATCCTGAAAAAGGAACGAGCCTTGCCGGAGACGCGCACCGTTTGTGGATGGATTTAAAAACAGCTATTTCTTCAGATAAAGATGAAGCTGTTTTAGAAGAAACTATTAGAGGGGAAAATGCTGCTTTAGAAGAGTATGAAGAAATTTTAAATGATAGTACTCTACCGGCATCAACCAAAGCAATAATTAGCAAGCAGCGCAACAGTCTTAAAAGCGCTTTAGAAGACGCTAAAGAATTAGAAGTACTAGCTTAAAATTTAAAAGATACTGTTAAAGTGACACGAGCAACGTTAAACAGTCTTAATTGATTTGCTTTCAGACACTTTAACTTATATATTAATAATGGACGGTAACGAAACATTCGTCTTACTAACCAAAAATTGTTTCGATAATTAAAAGAAGATAGAAGATGAAGTATAGCGAAAAGATTTCGAATAAGTTAAATGAATTATTAACCAAAAATTACGATGCCGAAGCTGGTTATAAACTCGCTTCTGAAAACGTAAAAAATAATACGCTAAAAGAATATTTTAATCGCAGAGCCAAAGAACGTTACGATTTTGGCCACCAGATTAAGAATGAAATTAAAGTATATGGCGAGACTCCAGATAAGGGAACAAGCTTAAAAGGTGATGCCCATCGACTGTGGATGAATGTCAAATCAACTTTATCTAAAGACAATGAAGAGTCTATTTTAGAAGAGACAATTCGTGGTGAAAAAAACGCAATCGAAGAATACAATAACATTCTCCAAGAGCCTAATATGCCACCAACAACAGAGTCTATTCTAAAGGCTCAACGTGATACTATTAAAAGTGCTTTAGAGGAAGTAAAAGCATTTGAAATAATGGTATAGAACCATTCTATTTGAATTAGCCGACACCATTGGGTGTCAAAAAGCAGTCCTAATTTTATTTTTAGGACTGCTTTTTTTTATGGGTTCACACACCGTTAATAACTCTCCAAAACTTAACTTTTTAAAGCCTGTCTTTTTCTTTAATTTTAAACTTTTCCCTACCTCCTATCCCGAGAAAAGTAACCTAAAGAAAACCAGCGATGTACCTGATATTTGATACTGAAACTACCGGCTTACCCAAGAACTGGAACGCTCCCATCACCGATTCTGACAACTGGCCCAGAGCCATACAAATCGCGTGGCAGTTGCATGACGATATGGGGAACTGCATTGAACATCAGGATTATTTAATTCGTCCTGACGGATTCGACATTCCATTTGATGCCGAGCGTATTCACGGTATTTCAACCGAGCTTGCCCAACGGGATGGTTTACCTCTGGGAGAGGTTTTAGGAAAATTTAAAGCTGCATTAGAGAAAACAAAATTTGTTGTAGGTCAAAACGTAGGTTTTGATGTTAACATTATGGGTGCTGAATTTCACAGACTGGATGTCTCCAACCAGTTGCAGGAGCTTCCGGTTTTAGACACCTGTACCGAAACTACAGCGCAGCTTTGCCAGATTCCCGGGGGACGTGGTGGTAAATTTAAACTTCCCACCCTTACTGAGCTGCATCAGTATTTGTTCGGGAAGCCTTTTGGTGAAGCACACAATGCAACTGCCGATGTGGAAGCAACTACGCGTTGCTTTTTTGAGCTGGTACGTCGACGCATGTTCACACAGGAAGAACTAGACGTTCCGGCAGGGTACTTTGAAGATTTCCAGGAAGCCAATCCGCAGCCTATTGAGTTCATCGGTTTAAAACACATAAACCTCAAAGCTGCTTCTGAAGAAATACGCAAAACGCTGCAGAAAGCAGATCAGGCTGATATTTCTAAAGAAGAAATTAAAGAGAATAAAGAGCAACTTGCCAAGGTAGATTTTGTGCATTTGCACAATCATTCTCAATTCTCTATTCTTCAGTCTACCTCAAGTGTGCACGACATTGTGAATGCTGCAAAAAAGCATCAAATGCCTGCAGTAGGCATTAGTGATATGGGGAATATGATGGCTGCTTTCCATTTTGTGAAAGCATTAACCGCACACAATAAAGCAGCTCTTGCTAAAAATAAAGAACTTGAAGAAGCCGGTGAAGAGCCTACAGAAACGGTTATAAAACCTATTGTCGGAATAGAACTCAACGTCTGCCAGGATCACACCAACAAAAGCCAAAAAGATAACGGCTATCAGATTGTATTCATCGCCAAAAACAAAAAAGGCTATCACAATCTGGCAAAAATGGCATCGCTCGCCTACACAGACGGTTTTTATTATGTGCCGCGTATAGATCGTAAAATTGTAGAGCGCTATAAAGAAGACCTCATCGTTCTTACAGGTAACCTGTATGGAGAAGTACCCAGTAAGGTGCTCAATGTGGGTGAAAAACAAGCCGAAGAAGCTTTATTGTGGTGGAAAGAAACCTTTGGAGACGATCTGTACATCGAGATCATGCGTCACGGGCAGGAAGATGAAGACCGTGTGAATCAAACGCTGGTCGAGTTTTCTAAAACACACGATGTAAAACTGGTTGCGACTAATAATACCTTTTACATTGATAAAGAAGATGCGACGGCTCACGATATTTTACTCTGTGTAAAAGACGGTGAAAAAGTAGCAACCCCTAAGGGCCGCGGCCGCGGCTATCGCTTTGGTCTGGATAACGAAGAATACTACTTCAAGTCTGCAGATGAGATGAAAGCCCTGTTTACAGACCTGCCGGAAGCAATAAGCAATGTAACCGAGGTTGTAGATAAAATTGAAGCGTTTGTTTTGGCCCGGGACGTACTCTTACCGGCATTTACCATTCCTGAAGAATTTCAGTTTGAAGAAGATAAACTGGACGGTGGCAAACGCGGGGAAAACAAATACCTGAAACACATCACCTTTGAAGGTGCTAAAAAACGCTATCCGGAAATCACACCCGATATTGAAGAACGCCTCAACTTTGAGCTGAGCGTTATTGAAAACACGGGATATCCCGGGTATTTCCTCATTGTGGAAGATTTCATCCGCGAAGCCCGAAATATGGATGTATCAGTAGGTCCCGGCCGGGGTTCTGCTGCCGGTAGTGCGGTGGCGTATTGTTTGGGAATTACGAATATTGACCCGATTAAGTACGATCTGCTTTTTGAGCGTTTCTTAAATCCGGATCGGGTGAGTATGCCCGATATTGATATCGACTTTGATGACGAGGGCCGAAGCCGGGTTATGGATTATGTAATCAATAAATACGGCGCCAATCAGGTGGCGCAGATCATCACTTACGGTACGATGGCTGCTAAATCTTCGATTCGGGATACGGCTCGGGTTTTAGATCTTCCGTTAGGAGATGCCGATCGTATTGCCAAGCTGATCCCCAATATGTCGAAGCTCGCTAAAATCTTTGGGCAGAGCGAGGCTGATCTGAAAAAGAAATTCCGTTCTGACGATCTGGTCAAGGTTAACGAACTACTCAATCTGGCAGAAGGTGATGATCTTGAGGGGCAAACGCTGCGTCGTGCACGTCAGCTAGAGGGCTCGGTGCGTAATACCGGGATTCACGCCTGTGGGGTGATCATCACGCCTGATGATATCACCAATTTCGTTCCGGTTTCCACTGCTAAAGATTCAGACCTCTACGTCACCCAGTTTGACAACTCGGTGGTTGAGGAAGCCGGACTCCTAAAAATGGACTTCCTGGGTCTGAAGACCCTGACGCTGATTAAAGACACCGTAAAACTGGTGAAACACAAGCACGGTATCGATCTCGACCCCGATAGTTTTCCGTTAGATGATGAAAAAACATACGAGCTATTCCAGCGGGGAGATACGGTAGGTATTTTTCAGTATGAATCTCCCGGAATGCAAAAACACATGCAGGCGCTTAAGCCTACGGTTTTTGAAGATTTGATCGCGATGAATGCGCTCTACCGCCCGGGACCTATGGAATATATCCCGAGCTTTATCGCACGGAAACACGGGGATGAAGAAATTCAGTATGACCTTCCTGCGATGGAGGAATACTTAGAAGAAACCTATGGAATTACAGTTTATCAGGAGCAGGTGATGCTCTTGTCACAGAGTCTGGCAGGCTTTAGCAAAGGTGATGCCGATGTCTTGCGGAAAGCGATGGGTAAAAAGATCTTTGCCCTGCTGGAAAAATTAAAGCCGCAGTTTTTAGACGGTGGGGAGAAAAACGGCCACGACCGAAAGATCCTCGAAAAGATCTGGAAAGACTGGGAAGCTTTTGCAGCCTATGCCTTTAACAAGTCGCACTCTACCTGCTACGCGTGGATTGCCTACCAAACCGCGTATTGTAAGGCCCACTACCCTGCCGAATATATGGCGGCTGTGCTTTCTAACAATATGAACGACATCAAGCAGGTGACCTTTTTTATGGAAGAATGTAAGCGTATGGGGCTGGAAGTATTGGGACCTGATGTCAATGAATCGTTTAGAAAGTTTACCGTAAACGATCAAGGCGCTGTACGTTTTGGTATGGGAGCCGTAAAAGGTGTTGGTGCAAATGCCGTAAAGACCATTGTAGAAAATCGAAAAGACGCTCCGTACCGCTCGGTTTTCGATCTGGCTAAACGCATTGATCTGCGGGCAGCAAATAAAAAAGCTTTTGAAAGTCTGGCGCTTGCCGGCGGTTTTGACAGCTTCCCTACATCCCATCGCGCACAATATTTTAAAGATGAAGGCGATGGCATTACTTTTTTAGAAAAGGCTGTAAAATACGGAGCGAAGTTTCAGGAAAATGAAAATTCTGCTCAGGTAAGTTTGTTTGGCGAAGCCAGTGAAGTACAAATTCCGGAGCCGGTGGTTCCTCCTTGTGAAGAATGGGGAACGATGGAAAAACTGCGTCGCGAAAAAGAAGTAGTGGGTATTTATATTAGTGGTCACCCGCTTGATGATTTTCAGCTAGAAATGGATAATTTCTGTAACGGGAAAATCAAAGATTTCAACAATCTGGATCAGCACCTCAACCGCGAGCTCACCATTGGCGGAGTGATTTCTGACGTACAACACCGGGTTTCTAAAAACGGAAAAGGTTGGGCGGCATTTACCGTTGAAGATTTTGAAGAGTCGTTTGAGTTTAGAATGTTTGGTGAAGAGTACCTCAAATTCAGGCACTTTTTAATTCCTAATTCGTTTGTGCATATGCGGGCGTTTGTACGTGAAGGATGGACGAATCGGGATACCGGTAAAAAAGGTGATCCACGGATACAGTTCAACAACTTTATGCAACTGCAGGACGTGATGGAAACCTTTAGTAAAAAGCTCACCATCAATCTGGATCTAAAAGAAGTGCAAAGCAACCGCATTGAAGAACTGCGCGAAACCTTATTCAACCACCGTGGTGATCATAACCTGCATTTTTATGTGTTTGAATCTGAACAGAAAATCGCACTTCAAATGCCAAGCAGAAAGAAAAAGGTAAAAATTAGTAGTGCGTTGTTACAGGAATTAAAAGCGCAACGGTTTAGCTTTAAACTCAATTAGGTGGCGAGGCGTCACAGCCAAAATAAAGAACATAATGGTATTCTTAGGATTTAAGGATTTTCTATCCCGCTAAACGGTTTCGGTTTTTTAATCACAATATATTCGACCCTGAACTGAATTCAGGGTCGTGTGACAACGATTCTGTAAACCGTTCTAAACCCGCTTAACTTCCAAATTAATTTTTATACTTTATTTCACAGTTAAGCAATTCATAAAAAGCGCATTAGATTTCGGTTTTAAGGTAATTTCACTTTAAAAATCAAGAATCGCTATGCAAACCACAATAGAAAAATCAGCCGGAATGGGTGCTGTTATAAATGACGGTATTACCACCTTTAGAGTCTGGGCACCCAATGCTGACAAAATTTTTGTAACCGGGGATTTTAACGACTGGAACGAAACCAACTTTCCGCTAGATTCTGAACAAAACGGATACTGGTCCGGAGTTACCAGCGATGCGCAGGAAGGTCAGGAATACAAATACCTCATTCATAACGGAGCGCATAAATTTTTCCGCAATGATCCTTATGCTTTTGAATTGACCAATAGTAACGGCAATACGATTATTCGCTCTTTAGATTTTGACTGGGAAGGTGATGCTTTTGAGATGCACGACTGGAACAAGTTGGTTATTTATGAGTTGCACGTAGGTACCTTTAATCGTAAAGAAGCAGATCAGGTGGGTACGTTTGAAGATATCATTGAAAAATTACCTTACCTCAAAGATTTAGGCATTAACTGTATTGAACTTTTACCGGTTGCTGAGTTTGCCGGCGGTATATCGTGGGGCTATAATCCTGCACATCCCTTTGCCATTGAGCAGGATTACGGCGGGCCTAAAGGTCTTGCCAAACTGGTTAAAGAAGCTCACAAAGCAGGAATTGCGATCATCATGGATGTGGTGTACAATCATTTTGGCCCCTCTGATGTTGATCTGTGGCAGTTTGATGGTTGGAGCGCAAACGACAAAGGCGGGATTTATTTCTACAACGATCACCGCAGCACCACACCATGGGGCGATACGCGACCGGATTACGGCAGACAGGAAGTGCGTCAATATTTACGCGACAACGCCTTGATGTGGATAGAAAAATACCATTGTGACGGTCTGCGTCTGGATGCTACTTCATATATACGTTATGAAGGCGGCGGTATTGGCGAAATGCGCGTAATTGAGGAGGGCAACCAAATGATGCGTGAGATCAATCTCGAATTGCAAACCAAATACCCCAAAGTACTCACCATTGCTGAAGATTTAAAAGGTGATGAGTTTGTTACTAACGGTATTGCTTATGGTGGTATTGGTTACGGTGCGCAGTGGGATTCGCATTTTGTGCATCCCGTACGCGAAGTACTTCTGGATACGCACGATGACAGCCGGGACCTTCAAAAAATTGTAGATGCGCTCAAATATACCTATAGCGGAAATGTATTCAAACGAGTCGTATATACCGAATCACATGACGAGGTCGCTAATGGTAAAGCCCGTGTACCTGAAGAAATTCAGCCGGGAGATGCCGAAAGTGAATTTGCAAAAAGACGCGCGGTGCTGGGAATTGTACTTACGCTAACCGCTCCGGGAATTCCCATGCTTTTTCAAGGGCAGGAATTTATAGAAGATGAGTACTTTCAAGATACCGAGCAATTAGACTGGGATAAAGAAGAACGCTTTTCCGGAATCAGACAACTGGTAAGTGATGTGATTAAATTGCGTACCGGTACCAGCGGAGGTGCTAACGGACTCAATGGACAACATCTGGACGTTATTCATTTTAATCCTGAAACTAAAATTCTGGCTTTTAAACGCGGTGGCAGTGAAGAAGAAGAGGCATTGATTATTCTGAATTTCAGAAATCAGGAATATTTAGATTATGGGATCGGCATGGATAATAACCATGATTGGAAATTGCGTATCAATGCTGACTGGAAGGGTTATGACGCAGATTTTTCTGATCTTGAAGTAAACGATCTAAAACTTGAAGAACAAGAAACGGATGGTCGTCCATTTACAGGAAAATTCAATATCCCGGGATATGGCGCGCTCATTTATACGGCTGTAAAAAATTAATTGATAAGCCGCGTGAAGGATTGCAGTGAAAAGCCTGCCTGTGCCGGCAGGCAAGCCCACAGCCCCGTCCCGATGGTAATCGGGATCAGGGGCGCGGACTTGCAACAGAAAGCCTGACCCTTGTGGTCACGCCAAAACTTGACAGATTGTATATTTAAAATCAATTAAACTGATCAAAACATAATCAAATCTAATTCGCTCCTTGTAAGCTTTAGAAGAATAATTGACTAATTTTACATTAATAACCTAAATAACAGAATTAAAATGGCACTAGAAATAACAGACGCAAACTTTGAAGAAGCGGTACTACAATCAGAAAAACCGGTCTTAGTAGACTTTTGGGCTGCTTGGTGCGGACCTTGTAGAATGGTAGGTCCCGTAATTGAAGAGATCAGCAAAGAGTACGAAGGGAAAGCCGTGATAGGTAAACTGGATGTAGATGCTAATCAGGAGTTTGCTGCAAAATACGGTGTGCGTAATATACCTACTGTTTTAATGTTTAAAGGCGGAGAAGTTGTAGGACGCCAGGTAGGTGTTGCTCCTAAAAATGTATATACAGAAGCGATAGACGGATTATTATAGTCTTATATTATGTTTCTTAAAAATAAAAAAGGTTTGGCTTAGCGTCAGACCTTTTTTATTGGATGCTGTTGAGCACAACCCTTCACAAGGCTTTACTGTTTTATAAGCATTTCACAAGTTTATTGTTTATACTTGTTAGGGAGATTTAAAAATTGTACCGAAATTTACGGGGTAGTCAAGACGTGAAGTTTTGGCTCATCCTAAAGTAACTTCCTAAGGGCAAGCTCACGACGGATGCTTTAGAAACAAATTTTCAATTTCGAGGCAAGCCTCGGGGGTATTAAACCCTTTGGCGGTGCCAAAAAAAAGGAAATTTTATTCGGTTTAGGCTTTTTTCAGTTGGAGTAAGCTGAAGGTTCAATACCGATTAAAACTATTTAAAATTAAATTATGGAAACTAAAAAAGGAAAACCTCAAGATAGTATAGATGCAAAATTACTTGAAGAACGCAAAGTGTTCTTATGGGGGCAGGTAGATGATAAAAGTGCGAAACATGTTGTGGACCGCTTATTATATCTTGATGCGCTAAGCAATGACGAAATTCAATTTTACATCAACAGCCCGGGTGGTTATGTGACTTCCGGCTTCTCTATTTACGACACGATCAAGTCAATAAAGAGCCCGGTTTCTACTATATGTACCGGTCTTGCGGCTAGTATGGGAAGTATTTTACTTTCGGTAGGCGAAAAAGGACGTCGCTTCATTCAACCACACGCGCGTGTGATGATTCATCAACCTAGCGGTGGTGCTCGTGGACAAGCTAGTGATATTGAAATTACCGCTCAGGAAATCTTAAAAACAAAAGAATTGAGTGCAAAAATTCTTGCTGAAAATTGCGGTCAGGATTATGATAAAGTAATGAAAGATTTTAACCGTGATCATTGGATGGGTGCAGATGAGTCTGTCGCTTATGGTATAGTTGACGGAATCGTTTAATAACAGTACGCAGTCTCAGTTTGTAGTTGATAGTTTTATAACTGCAACTGAAAACTGAGACTGAAAACTGATACTAAATACTGCCTGCTAAACATATGGATCTTCAAGCGCATCTTAATACAATAACCGGTTTTAATAATCTGGAGCTCCTCGCAGGTCAGATCGTTGAAGGATTTATCAGCGGAATGCATAAGAGTCCGTTTCACGGGTTTTCGGCAGAGTTTGCAGAGCACAAGGTTTATAATGCAGGCGAAAGCACTAAACACATAGATTGGAGACTCTACGCCCGCACCGATAAGTTGTATACCAAGCGCTATGAGGAAGAAACAAACCTACGTTGTCACCTTATTGTAGATAACAGCAGTAGTATGCATTATCCTGCATTAAAAAGCAGCGATTTAAACAAGCCCAATAAAATTGCATTTTCGGTTTTAGCGTCTGCAGCAATCATGCAGCTGATGAAAAAACAACGCGATGCGGTGGGCCTGAGTGTTTATGCAGAAAACTTTGAGTTTTACGCTCCTGAAAAAGGAAGTGAGCGGCATCATCATATGCTACTTGATCAGCTCAATCAGATTTTGATCAAACCGAACAAGAATAACAAAACAGATACTTACGCCAATCTGCATTTTATAGCTGAAAAATTAAAACGCAGATCTCTGGTGTTTTTGTTTAGCGATTTATTCCAAAATGAGATTCAGCAGGAAAAAACCTTTGAAGCATTACAGCATTTAAAGTACAACAAACATGAGGTTGTCCTGTTTCATACGTATGATAGTGCTACGGAATTAAATTTTGATTTTGACAGCACACCTAAGCGTTTTGAAGATATAGAAACCGGAAAAAGTATAGACGTTTTTTCTGAAAATCTAAAAGACGCTTATTACGAATCTGTAAACAAGTACTTTAGCGCATTAAAATTGCGCTGTGCGCAGTATAATATTAAGTATGTAAGCGCAGATATACAGCGTGGTTTCGCTCCTATTCTGAGTACTTTTTTAGTAGAGCGCAGGCAGTTTTTATAGGATTTAAAAAAAGTTTAAAAAATTGTTTGCACACTTAAAAAATGAGTGTATATTTGCACCCGCAAGAAAGGAAATGGTCAACACTTCTAATCTTGAAAAGTTCTTAAAATATTGGTCTGGTAGTTCAGTTGGTTAGAATACATGCCTGTCACGCATGGGGTCGCGGGTTCGAGTCCCGTCCAGACCGCTAGGAGTTATTCCAAATTACTCTAAAAGCCTGTAAATCATATGATTTACAGGCTTTTTTATTTTATTTAATGTCGTTTAATATCAAATAATTCCATCCAAAAGGTGCGCGATTCGGTGAGTCTTTTTAAACTCGAAAAAGACTCACCTCGAAACCTCCTAAAGTGTTAAAATAAAAGAGCTTACACGATTTATTTAACACTTTTTAATTAGGACTTTTGTACTTTAAATCCCTCATTTAAAAGACAAAAATGATGGCAAGTTCTATTTCAATCCTTTTCTATCCAAAAACTTCAGCTAAGAAATCATTAAAGGCAGCTACTATTTATTCCAGAATCACAGTAGATTCCAAGCGCAGCGAGTTTTCAACCCAACATAAGGCAACAGACAAGTGGGATCCCAAACTTGGAAAGATGATGGGTACCAGTGCAGAAGCCCGAATGGTGAACCGACACCTGGACGACGTACGAACTAAAGTTTATGAGATCTACGACAGGTTACTCCGAGAAGACAAACCGATTTCTGCGCAAATTATAAGAGATATGTATCAAGGCAAAGATGATGAGCAAAGAATGCTTCTTGAGCTATTTAAAGAGCATAACGACCGTATTGAAAGTCTTATCGGAAAAGGATACTCAACTGGTACGCTGCAACGCTACAAAGCAGCCCGAACGCACTTACAGAATTACTTACTTTTCCTGAAAAAGAAAAATGACATAGCCCTACGAGAAATTGATTACCAATTTATATCAGGATTTGAGCATTATTTAAAATCTGAAAAGAATTGTGCGCACAATACAGCGACAAAATACATCGTCAATTTTAAAAAAATCATGCGTATAGCGCTAGCCAATCAATATATAGACAAAGACCCTTTCTTTCATTGGAAATCCAATTGGAAAACCAAGGAACGGGAATTTTTAACTAGTGATGAATTGAATAAACTCGCTCACAAAGAATTTACAATTACACGCCTGGAACAGGTACGCGATATTTTTCTCTTTTGTTGCTTTACCGGTCTTGCCTATGCCGATGTAAATAAGCTAAGTCCAAATGATATCATTCCGGGAATTAATGGTCAACACTGGATAAAAACAAAACGGCAAAAGACCAATACTTTAAGCAGCATTCCCCTACTACCGACAGCATTCGAAATTTTAGAAAAGTACAAAGAGCACTCGTGTAGAACCGAGCAGGAAAAATTACTCCCCGTACTTACCAATCAAAAGTCAAATGCGTATTTAAAAGAAATCGCAGATGTTTGTGGAATCAACAAAAGTTTAACCACGCACTTAGCGCGCCATACATTCGCAACAACGGTTACTTTATCTCGTGGAGTACCTATGGAAACCGTGAGCAAAATGCTGGGGCATACATCGCTTAAAACCACTCAGCTTTATGCCAAAGTTTTGGATTCTAAAATCAGTTCAGATATGGAACTATTAAAACAGCAAGGAACATTGATCAATCCTAAAGGCGAAAAAATCAATTAAGCGAGCTCCTAATAAATTTGATCCGATTTGATAGTATTTGTAAACTATAAAGATGTACCAAAATGCACCAAGTACTGCATCTAGAAGTGACCTACTACTGCACCAACAAGCGCACTAGGTAGTGAATCGTTATATAAAACATGTATAAACAGTATAAAACATAAATAAACATGCCATGGCATTTTAAATATAACTTTTTTATTTTCAGCGTCCTAACAATTTCAAACAAAAGTCTCTCTTCAAAAATAACAGTGTTTTAAAGCTTCAGAATTGACGATCTATTAAAAAAGTATAGCTTCTTATGAAATAAAAAAAAGTTCCTCAAATCAGGTTTAAAATTCCGTTTGTAAATGGCTATTCAATAGTAAGTTTATACTTATGCCACCTGTTAAGTTTTTACTTTTATTTCGAATGTTTCGTTTATTTCGTTTAATTTTGTGTCAGATCAATTAACTAGAGCAATGGAAGAATTAAAGAATATAAAGAGACCCTCTAAGGAGGAACAATCTACAGCATTTGAATCGTATAATGCACTAGAGGCGGCATTGAAAGATATTAAGGATAAATCTCCTGAAATTGAAATTGAAGAAACTAGAGAAAAAATTAGAGTTCCCTTAAAAGCCCTGAAATTGTTGGCTAAAATTCTAAAAGCTATGGGTGATGGAAAACCAATTTCCATAGTTCCAATAGCTGCAGAAATGACTACTCAGGCTGCAGCAGAATTTTTAGGGTGTTCCAGACCTCATTTTGTAAAATTATTAGAGGAGGGAAAAATTCCATTTACAAAAATTGGTAAACATCGAAGGGTAAAGTTTGAGGATGTTGCTAATTATAAGGATCAAATGAAGAAAGAGCAGGAAGCTTTAATTATTCAAATGATGAAGTCAGACGAAGAATACGGATTATATGATTCATAGTGTTCGCTTTATTTGTGTCCTGGACAACCGGAACTTTAATTCCTGTTTATCAATTGATATGCTAAGTTACTCTTTCCAAAACGTATCAGCTTACGGAATTCCTTATCCTCATTTGTGTAACCCTTTCAATATTAAGAAACCAAAATGTATAACTATACGCGGATTAAGACATTAATTCTATTGCAAAAAGGCTCCTAAATCAAGCCCCAAGCAAGGCATCCCCTAGGCAAAGGCATAGCAAAGCCTAGGATAGTGTATGAAGAGTGTATGAAAACGGCATTTTAAATGCCTGAATTTAAGAATTTGTTAACACATACTGTTTTATTCAATACTGGAAGTGACTTTTAATTGTTTATATGACTTAAGGCAAATTGGAGAAGAATACCCGATTTTAAAAGGCACTCACGCCATACATAGCCCGACACAGCTTTGCCACTCAGGCTATGCTTCAGGAAGTGCCGTTACAGGCTATATCAGAAATGTTAGGGCATACGAGCTTAAATACTACTCAGGTTTATTTAAAATCGCTACCCAGTACGGTATTAGACGGGTATAATGAACGCATCGTGATGCTTTGATAGCTAATTAGAGATACTTTATTCCCCTAAAAAAGCAGGGTGACTCCACAATGAGTCCACAGTGAACCCACACTGCAACCACACTTTTCCATTCTTTTTGTGGGTAGATATGGGTTTATAATGGTAAGAATGTTGAAGCATATAAGAGCATCTGAGCCTTTAGATTACCGCATACGAAGTCGGTATAGAAAGAGTGGAGCTATACAAACAGGCCTTCTAAAAGCTTTAGTACCTGAAAAAAGGGTTTGTATGTTATATTAGGATTAATTCAGATAAAATACACATTTTTTAATATTTTCTCTTAGAAAGATTAATAAGGAACTCCTTTTACGTTATCTTAATCTTTTTATGTATGCAGCTATCGAACCGGGTCGAAGTAAAAAATTATTCAATGAGAAACTCTCGATCAAGATTATTAGACTTTCCAAATCTAATATATCCTTTAGTGATTAAATTATAAATAAAAATGTCTTTTAAATAATTTAAACTTTTTTGATCATTTATACCTATCGGGTTTTTAATTCTGTCCTCTAAAACTTCGATTATTCGTTTTATTATTCGATCTTTTTTATGCCAGCTCTGATTTTTAAACTTTTTATTAGCATGTCTATTTGTTATCGATCTTTCAATACTACTTTCTAGAAAGAATTTTGTTTCAAAATAATCTTCGTGTTCTTTTGCGTAAATATGGCAAAATGTCGTTATGAATGAGGGAGATTTAAGTTCTTCTGTAATATTTTGAATTTTCCGATACTTAAAGTTTTTATATAACAGGCTTAGGAAAATAAAGCCTAAAATTATTATTAAAACTAGGTTAAAATAATCTAGTTTGATTGGTAAGAAGTCTAAAAAAATAGCACTTAATCTTTGTATTTGAACTGATATATTTATAAGGATCAAAAGGAATGCAGAAATTCCTAACACTAAAAAGCTAGACCTCTTGGGTTCGTAATAATTTTTTAGTTTGTCAGTTAATTCTTGAGATTTATCCTTCTGGATTTTTTTTAGGGTTGATTTTAATTTTTTGTTTTCTTTTTCTTGTTTTTTTATTACTTTCTTTAAATCAAGTATATCTTTTTCAAGTCTTAGTATTTTACTTCTATCATTGATTTTTTCATAGTCATTTTCAAAGAGTATTAAAGAGCTGGAGGATTTTAAGTTGTGTCTGTCTATGTAGATTTTAAGTTCTTTTAATAAATTATTTAAAATACTAAATCGTTCTTTGGCTTTTTCTTTTAATTTTTCGTCAACCTTATCAGGGTGAGTCAAATTTCTTTCTTTGTAAAGTTTATCATGTAGTTCAATAATAGAAACCTCATCAGAGATATTTAATTCTTTTTTGATCTTTTCAATAATAGTCAATTCCAAGTTAGTCATAAAATTTTTGCTAGCGCGTCTATATAGGTAACCTATTTTTTGGCGAGGAGTTTGCAGAAGAAAATTAGAGATAGTAAATACAAAATTATCAAACGGCTTAAATAAAGTCAATAATGATTTTAAAAACTGCAATTAGCTTCTGAAAATAAGCTAGTTAATTAAAAATATTTTATGGATAAAATTTTCTAATGACTATTTTAAAAGCTTTTTGAAATTCTTGTTTAAAGATAAAATTATATCATTTACACTTAATTTTTTTAATCTAGCAAGATCGAATACCATCTCTTGAAATAATAAGGAGTGGTATTCTTGATTTTGAGATAGTGTAAAGGGGGCATCAGATTCTAATAATAAACGATCTATAGGTAGCTTTTGTAGAATCTTTCTACCATTATTTGATTTTAACATTTTTAAGTTAAATGAAAAATAATAACCATTGTTAAGGGCTGTTTCTATTAGTTTTAGAGGTCCCGAGTACCAATGGAGAATTATTTTACCGGGAAAATTGGACCCAATGATTTGTAGAACTTCTTTCTCAGCTTTACGGCTATGGATCGTAATAATTTTATCTCCACAACTTCTACAAGCAGAAATTATTTTTGTAAAAACATCTAACTGCTTATTAAAATTAGCAGCGGATTTTCTGTGTTTATCCAAACCTATCTCACCAATATAGCGTGTTTGATTTATGAGTTCAAGATATTTCGGCAATTCATAGTATCTTTCAGAAACTAATTCAGGATGAAACCCTAATGCCGCCCGGAGATATTTTGTACCTAGACTGAGACTTCTAGAATAGAAAAATACACTTGGACTATTAGTCACTGCAATAGTATAGCACTTATTAGTTTCAATTTGTTTGACTAAAGCTTCAGGATCACCCATAAGATCTAGG
>Ga0207888_100087_pt1 | contig 69254 bp, 59 predicted proteins | sample LinPmetageLP43_FD_184055 | JGI IMG/M metagenome (GOLD analysis project Ga0207888, IMG submission 184055) | Marine viral communities from the Pacific Ocean - LP-43 (SPAdes) | ecosystem: Environmental > Aquatic > Marine > Oceanic | place: Pacific Ocean | collected 2010-08-27
ATAAAAATGCTCCTGTAACCTATGCGACTATTCTAAAATACTTTGTCATCGTTGGTGCTGGAGGTTTGCTGATTATAGTGTGCTTTATAGATATTTTTAAAGATATTTTAATTGGCGATCCTGATTACTTTAAAGCTTTAGAGATTGTACCGTATATACTTTTAGCAAATCTCTTTTTAGGTATTTATCACAATTTGGCGGTGTGGTACAAGCTAACAGACAGAACACATTACGGAATGTACTTTTCAGTATTGGGAGCAGCACTTACCATTGGGTTAAACTGGTATTTTATACCAATTATTGGTTTTATGGCTTCAGCATATGCTACAGTTGCGGCTTATGGCGTGATGATGTTGATTTCGTACTTTTACGGTCAAAAATATTATCATATTCCGTATAACGTTTCCCGCATCGGGCTGTATCTTTTTGTAGCGACAGCCGGAGCATTAGTTTCGTTTTACGTATTTAGAGTAAATTATATCGTGAGCACGCTGTTGATTCTGGCTTTTGTAAGTCTCATTTTCTTTTTAGAAAAGACCGAATTGAAAAGCATTTTAAACCGAAATAAATAGCAGCTCTTTAAATCAAGCACAGTATGCAAATAAATATCATCAATAAATCGAGTCACGATTTACCTCATTATGAGACCGAAGCTTCAGCAGGAATGGACCTCAGAGCAGTTTTGGATGCTCCGGTAACTTTAAAACCCTTGGAGCGAGCCATTATAAAAACCGGTTTGTTTATCGAATTGCCGGTAGGCATCGAAGCTCAGGTAAGACCGCGTAGTGGTCTTGCAGCAAAAAAAGGAATCACCGTTCTTAATGCTCCGGGAACCATTGATGCGGATTATCGCGGTGAAATAGGAGTGATCTTAGTGAACCTTTCTAATGAAGATTTTACGGTAGAAAGCGGTGAGCGTATCGCACAGTTAGTTATCGCAAAACATGAGCGAGCAGATTGGAATGAAGTTGAAGTACTCAGCGAAACGGTACGCGGAGCCGGTGGTTTTGGAAGTACTGGTACTAAATAATAAATATCTATTTTTCTTTTTCGCTAAGGCGGAAAACTAACAAGCAAAACTTTTTCACCAGATGAGTTTTGTATAAACCTTCCTTTTACAGGGAAAAACCAGAAACAAAAGATGAAAATCATTGTCCCCATGGCAGGTCGCGGTTCGCGACTACGTCCACATACCTTAACCGTCCCAAAACCTTTGATTCCTATTGCGGGTAAACCTATTGTTCAGCGACTGGTTGAAGATATTGCCCACGTTTTAGAAGAAAACATTGAAGAAATCGCGTTTGTGATCGCAGAAGACTTTGGCGCTGAAACCGAAAAAAATCTCAAGCAAATCGCTCAAAGTTTAGGTGCTAAAGGAACTATTTATTATCAGGACAAACCTTTGGGAACCGGCCACGCGATTATGTGTGCTCAGGATTCGTTAAGCGGACCTTGTGTTATTGCATATGCAGACACACTCTTCAGAGCAGATTTTACGTTAGATAAAGAAGCAGATAGTGTGATCTGGGTTAAACAGGTTAAAAACCCGGAGGCTTATGGTGTGGTTTCACTTAATGAGCAAAACGATATTGTAGGACTTGTTGAGAAACCTATAGATTTTGTTTCAGACTTGGCGGTTATTGGCATTTATTATTTTAAGGATGGCGCTATTCTTAAAAATGAATTGCAGGCTGTTTTAGATGCTAAATTGATGCACGGTGGCGAATACCAGATCAATGACGGTATCAAGCAAATGCAGGTTAAAGGCTATACCTTTAAACCCGGCAAAATCGATGAGTGGATGGACTGCGGAAACAAAAATGTTACTGTTGAAACAAACGGAAGAATGCTTCAGTTTTTACATAAGGAAGGGGAGCATATGGTTTCAACTTCGGCTAAATTAGAGAATGCTTCGGTAATTCCACCTTGTTTTATTGGCGATGATGCGGTGATAAAAGATTCAACAATTGGCCCTAATGTTTCGGTAGGTGAAGGAACAGTAATAGAGAACAGTACAATATCAGAAAGTTTAATTCAGACTTTTAGTGAAATTACTAACGCGCAGTTAAAAAACGCGATGATAGGTAATTATGCTAAATTCGATGGTAACTTTACAGCAATCAGCATCGGAGATTATTCAGAGCTGATTTAATTTATAAAGATGAAAGCATTTATAATCTTGTTGATCACTTTGTTGTTTTCGCCGTTGGCGGAAGCGCAAGAGCCTAATCCTTTACAAGATGTAAATGTGGATGATCTTGAAGATGTTACAGATGATTTTCAGGAGTCTTTTTTTGAAGCTTTAAAGCAGAAAGGAATCGAGAATTACGACCGGGCGATTGCAGCTTTAGATAAATGCATAGCCTTACGCCCGCAAGAACCCATTCTCTATTTTGAAAAAGGAAAAAACGAAGCAGCTCTGGGTAATGTTCAGGAAGCCGAAAATAATTACCTAAAAGCCTTACAGCTCAAACCGAATCAACGCGATATGATGGAAAGCCTTTATGAGGTTTATTATGCACGTCAGGATTTTGATAAGGCGATAGATTTGGTGCAGGATCTGGTAAAATTTGATATCAGATATAAAGAAGATTTAGCACGAATTTATGTTCGTAAAGGGGCTTTTGAAAAAGCACTTACTGTTCTGGATGAGTTGGATGACAATTTGGGTAAAGATGCCTACCGCAGCCAGATAAGAGAGCAGGCGCTGGCACTGAGTGGAGGTGATGTTAAAGAGCGTGTGCTTCTAAAAGAGATTGATGCAGACCCTGAGAATGAGCAAAATTACCTCAATCTCATTTATGTTTACAGCGAGCAAGGCAATACTGATAAAGCTTATGTAATCGCTCAGCGTTTATTAAAGATAAATCCTAAAGCAGATGCTGTGCATTTGGCGCTTTATAAATTCCATTTAGAGAATGGTGACGTACAGCAAGCCTTCAATTCTTTAGAGAAGGTGATGAAAAGCAGCCGCATTGAACCCAAAGCAAAACACAGCGTTCTAAACGATTTTCTGATCTATGTGGATAGAAACCCTGAGTATGAACCGGAACTGGAACAGGCGATCGCTTTATTTTCTTCGGAAGAACAAACCGATGTAAATGAAGAACTGGGTGCTTACTATTTAAAAAATAAAGATAGCACAAAGGCGTTATCGTACTACGAAGCTGCTTACAAAAAAGATGTTTCAGATATTAATGTTTTGCGTAATCTGATTATGTTGCAACTTCAGGCTAGTCAGTTTGATAAGGCTGCTGCACTTAGCGAGGAGGCACTTATGCTATACCCGGCTCAGGCTTTATTTTATTTAGTATACGGTGTTGCTCAAAATGGACTAGGCAATACAAAAGAAGCTGCAGATTATTTGGAAATGGGTTTGGATTACATCATTGACAACCCAAAGATGCAAGCTGATTTTTATAGTGAACTGGCACGCGCTTATGATAAATTAGGTAACGCGGCTAAAGCTGCAGATTACCGTAAACGCCTTACAAATTTGACACAATAATATGCGAATACTCCATAAAGTTTTAGTGCTTACAACTCTTTTAAGTTTGGCAGCTTGTAAGTCTACAAAAAACACCGCTTCAGTAGAAGATCTTGCTTCTGCAAAAATAATTGCAACGCATTATGAGACACACCCGCAATTTGAAACACTTGCGGCACGTTTAAAGATTAAATATTCTGATCCGGAAACCAATCAAAGTGTGACGGTGAGTTTGCGTATGCAGAAAGGAGAAACCATCTGGATGAGTGCTTCTGTTTTGGGAATTTCTCTTGCAAAAGCAATGATCACCAGAGATCGCGTTCAGTTTTATGAGAAGATAGAGGGCACCTATTTTGACGGTGATTTTGAGTTGCTGAGTGATTTGTTAGGCACAGAATTAGACTATGATCAGGTTGAAGCTTTATTGACCGGTCAGCCAATTTATGATCTAAGAAATGGTGGTTTTAGTGCAGGATCAACCTCATCTCGTTATCTCATTGCGCCAAGAAAGCAATCTAAACTTTTCAATCTATTTTTCTACTTGAATTCTGGAGCATTTACACTTCAGGAGCAACGCCTTACACAGCAGGAAGAAAATAGGGATCTTACCATCCAATATGACGATTATATTCAGGAGGAAAACGGTTACTTTCCGTCAGAAATCCACGTAAGAGCTCAGGAAACAGAAAAGACAACAACTATAGATATTGAATACCGCGGAATTGATTTTAACGCAGATGTAAGCTTTCCGTTTAATATTCCCGGCGGGTTAAAAGAAATTAAACTTTAATGCAGTTGAAGCAGTTTTATACATTCAGTTTACTGATTCTTCTTTTTTTAGGAGGAAGCGCCAACCTTTGGTCTCAAAATGATAAACAGGCAGAGCTGGAGCGTCAGCGCCGGGCATTGATGAGTCAGATTGAAGAACTGAGTAAACTGCGTCAAAGCAATAAGAAAAAGGAAATGAATGTTTTGAATCAGGTTGAAGATCTGGATTCAAAAATTAAAACACGTGAAAACCTGATCAAGGTTACCAACTCACAAGCCAATTTACTTACGCAAAAAATCAATCAGAATATCAATAGAATTTCCGCTTTGCGGGATGAGTTAGAAAAGCTGAAAGATGATTATGCGGCGATGGTTCAAAAGTCATACAAGAGTAAAAGCAGTCAAAGTCGAATTATGTTTTTGCTTTCTTCTGAGAGTTTTTTACAGGCATATAAGCGGGTGCAGTATATGAAACAATACAGCAACTACCGTAAAAAACAAGGTGATCAGATTAAAGAGCGTACTGCACTTTTGCAGGAAACCAATACCAAACTTATTGAGCAGAAAGAGCAAAAACAACAATTGATCGCTCAGAACAAACTAGAGCAGCAGAAGCTTCAGGAAGAGAAAAAACAGCAAGATGCGCTCATTGCTACCATCCGTGAAAAAGAATCTACCTACGTGGCTCAGATCAATAAAAAGCAGGCAGAAGCAAACAGGATAGATAAAGAAATAGATCGAATTATTAGAGAAGCAATTGCCGCTTCTAATAAAAATACAGCCACAAAAACAACGGCAAAGCCAGAGGTTGGTAAACTCGCAACATTTGCACTTACTCCTGCAGCAAAGGCTCTTGCTAACGACTTTGTTTCTAATAGAGGTAAGTTAGACTGGCCGGTAGAACGCGGTCGTGTTTATAAGAAGTTTGGGACTTCACAGCACCCTACCTTGCCAAATATTACAACCTATAATAGCGGAGTTGAGATAGAAACTGCTCCCGGTGGCGTTGCGCGGGCTTCCTTTAAGGGTACCGTATTTCAGATTCAGGTAATTAAAGGTGGGGGATATGCCGTTTTTATCAGACATGGAAATTACCTAACCGTTTATCAAAATCTAAAAAACCTGAAGGTTAAATTGAACGATCAGGTTGACACAAAGCAAGCCATTGGCGAAATCGCAGAAAACTCCTTTAGTGGTAAAACCATATTAAAGTTTTTGGTTTATAAAGATTCAGAGCGCTTAAATCCTGAAGATTGGATTTATAATATGTAAATCTGATTTTTGTTCCATCGTGAATTCAATTTGATAAAAAACCTTCGATAGCTCCGTGTTTTCTATGCGGCTCATTTATTCATTAATAGGATTATTGTATTTTAGAGCTAGACAAGACTTCTATTCTATCTTCTAAACTATTCTGTTTTATGAAAAAAATTACGCTTCTCTTTTCCATTTTAATGATTTCGGGTTTAGTTTCTGCCCAAAAGAAACAAGAAAAAATAATTTCAGAACTTGAGCAAGATGCAGATAAATATGGCGCTATAGCACATAAAATTTGGTCTTTTGCTGAAATGGGGTATCAAGAAGAGCAAAGCGTTGCACTGCTTCAGGAAACTTTAAAAGATGAAGGTTTCACAATTGAAGATGGTGTTGCCGGTATGCCTACAGCTTTTATTGCCAGTTACGGTTCTGGAAAACCGGTGATCGCAGTTCTGGGTGAATATGACGCTCTGCCAGGCTTATCTCAAAAAGCGGTCACGCATAAAGAATCTGCTGGTGGTGTAGCCGGTCACGCTTGCGGGCATCATCTCTTTGGTACTGCTTCTGCAGCTGCGGCAATAAGTATTAAAAAGTATTTAATTGAAAGCGGTAAGTCAGGAACCATTCGGTTTTATGGCTGCCCTGCCGAAGAAGGCGGTTCAGGTAAAGTTTATTTAACCAGAGCGGGCTTATTTGATGATGTGGATGCTGCATTAAACTGGCACCCCGGAAATTCTAACGGAGCAAATCCCGGAGCCGCTTTGGCAAATAAATCAGCTAAATTTAGATTTCACGGTATCGCTGCCCACGCAGCAGGAGCCCCTGAAAAAGGTCGTTCTGCGTTAGATGGCGTAGAGGCGATGAATTATATGGTAAATATGATGCGCGAGCATGTTCCCGAAGATGCGCGTATTCATTATGTAATTACAGATGGGGGTAAGGCTCCTAATGTGGTTCCTGATTTTGCTGAGGTGTATTATTATGCCCGTCATACTACAAGAGATGTTGTGATTGAAATCTTTGATCGAATGGTAAAAGCCGCAGAAGGTGCTGCTATGGGAACAGGTACCACAATGGACTATGAGATGATAGGAGGAACGCATGAATTGCTTCCTAATCTCACGCTGCAAAAGCTGATGTATTCTAACCTGAAGGAAGTGGGAGGTTACACGTATACAGCTGAAGAACGCGAGTTTGCTGAAGAAATTTCAAAAACACTAGGAAATAAACTAGATATCAAAAATGTTGAAGGTATTAGCGATTACAACCCTAATCCGGAAGCAGGCGGTTCAACAGATGTGGGTGATGTGAGTTTTAAAGTGCCTACAGTTGGTTTATATACTGCTACCTGGGTCCCGGGAACTCCGGCTCACAGTTGGCAAGCTGTCGCTGCCGGCGGCATGAGCATTGGTGAAAAGGGAATGATGATCGCAGCTAAAACTATTGCTAAGACCGGAATGGATTTACTGAATGATCCTTCTATTTTAAAAGCGGCAAAAAAAGAATTCATAGAAAAGCGCGGTACTGACTTTGAATACATTCCATTATTGGGAGATCGGGAACCGGCATTAGATTATAGAAATTAGAGTGAGAATTAAACAAACCAAAAAAGGGAAGCATTGTTTGCCTCCCTTTTTTATTGAATTTTATCAAAACTCATTCAAAAAGAGCCTTGAGTTCTGTAGCTTCTTTAGCTTTCATTTTGCCAGCAAGCACTAAGCTCAACTGTTTTCTGCGTAAAGCTGCCTCATAACGCTGAACTTCCTGTTCAGATTCTGGTCTTATTTGAGGAATAGGTACTGGCATACCGGTTTCATCTACGGCAACAAAGGTATAAATAGCATCATTTGCTTTTGATTTTAAGCCGCTCTCACGATCTTCCACCCATACATCTATGATAACTTCCATCGAAGTCTTAAAAGCGCGTGAAATAGATGCTTCAACAGTAACAACACTACCTAAAGGTATCGCTTTGTTAAAAGCAACGTGATTTACGGATGCGGTAACTACAATTCTACGCGAATGTCTTCTTGCTGTTATACTCGCTACACGGTCCATACGTGCCAAGAGTTCACCACCAAACATATTGTTCAATGGGTTGGTCTCGTTAGGTAACACCAAATCAGTCTGCATGGTACGCGATTCTGAAGGAGTTTTTTCTTTCATAAAATGATTTTGCGTAAAAATAGTAAGAATAGACCTTCTAAAAATTAAAAAGCCTCCAAAGTTGGAGGCTCTTAAATACTATGTTCTCTAAAAACACTGACTTATTTCAATTCCTGAACAAGCATCCAGGCATTAGGATTGTCATTGTTTCGTATTTGTCTCAATTCTTTTATTGCTTCTAAACGGTCTGTATAGCTACAGTAAACAACCTGATGTAAACCGTATTTGTTTTCACCAATGCTTCGCGCTTTATAACCGGCTTCCCGCAGTTGTTCTACGCGAGTCTCAGCATTTTCAGGTACTCTAAAAGCTCCTGCTACTATATGATAATTTCCTTTAGGTTTAAACGCGTTCAAGGTAACTGCCGGTAACGGATTGTCTATCGTAAATGTTGCTTGTTGAATTGTATTTTCTACTGCAGTTTCTGCTTTTTGTTTTTCAGCAAAATTGTGATCAGCAATATCTTTGAAATAGAAGAATCCCAAAGATCCCGATAACCCGATTGCAAGCAAGCCTACTGCAGCATACTTCATCCAGTTGTTTCGGCGGCCAGCAGAAATATGAATTGGTGCTTTTTCTTCAAGAGTTTCGACCTTTTCATTAAGCACTTCACGCGTAATAGGTTTTGAAACATAAGAAGAAAGTCCAAAAGCTTCTGTAAGGTAATTAGTAGTCTTTGCCGGTTCAAAAATCACTTTACCTGCTTCATTTTGAGAAAGCATTCCTATGTTATCAAGAACTACAGTTTCGTTTTTTATAAGTTTTTGCTCCAGCTCATATGCAAACTCTTGTAAATTCCTTAAGGCTTCTGTATAGCTTAAATTTTCTGCAGATGCAGCGTAATTAGCCAAAAGGCCGTCGTTTTCTTTTAATTGAGCATTAAACGAAATACGCTTTTGAGGTGGAAAAAAAGTTTGTGTCTTAGAATCGTGATATGCAGAAACACGATGTGCTAAAAATGCCCCAAAGCCGGGAATGATCACACACTCGTATCTGTATAATAGGTCGCTGATGTAAGTTGAAAAATGCATAATGTAAAATTAGAAAAAAATCCTTCTGACCTAATCTTGTTAACCGGTAATTGTTAACAATTTTGTAATATATTTATTTTCAATATACTATAACGGTGAGTCAAGAAGAATTACACGCATATTTAACATTACAGCACATTCCTAATCTGGGAGATACTTCCATTAAAAGACTGGTGCATAGGTTTGAATCTCCTCAAAATGTTTTACGGCAATCTAAAGCAATTTTGCTCAATATAGAAGGAATAGGGGAGTATAAACTGAAAGAGTTTTTCAATAAAGAGCACGCTCTGGAAGCCGAAAATGAAGTGGAGTTTATTGAAGCAAACAAAATTGAATACAGCTGTTATCAAGATGCAAATTATCCTGATCGCTTAAAACATTGCATAGACGGCCCCATTTTACTCTTCAAAAGAGGAAAAGCTGCTTATAACCATCCAAAAATACTTTCTATAGTAGGTACACGTAAAGTCACTACTCACGCGATTGATTTCATTAAAAAATTTATTGAAGATTTAGCGCTGTTAAACCCTTTGATCGTTTCCGGATTTGCATACGGAGTTGACATAGCTGCACACCGGGCGGCTTTAGATCACGGGCTAGATACCCTAGCAGTTGTCGCTCACGGATTGAACCAGATTTATCCTAAAGTACATGTTAAATATGCGCAAGCGGTAGAAAACCAAGGTGCTTTTGTAACCGATTTTTGGAGTTCTGATAATTTTGACCGCACTAATTTTTTAAGACGTAACCGCATCATTGCGGGTATTAGTGAAGCAACAGTCGTTATTGAAAGTGCCGAAAAAGGAGGTTCTCTAGTCACGGCAGATATTGCCCATTCGTATAACAGAGATGTTTTTGCGGTACCCGGAAGACCTGGAGATTCGCAAAGTCTGGGATGTAACAATCTCATTAAAACACAAAAAGCGCAACTCATTACCAGTGCTGCAGATCTGATCTATTTACTCAATTGGCAAGTAGATGAGGTGTTAAAACCTGTACAAAAACAACTCTTTGTAGAACTTACTGAGGAAGAAAAACTAATCTGGAAATTTTTAAGAGATGCGGGCAAAGAACAATTAGATTTAATTGCACTCCATTGTAAAATGCCCACATTTAAAGTTGCCAGTTTACTCCTTAATATGGAGTTGAAAGGTGTGGTACGACCACTTCCCGGGAAGCAATTTGAACTGACTTAGTATCCGAGCTTTGTACGGACTCTATTTAAAACTTCATTAGCAACCTTACGTGCTTTTTCGGCTCCTTTTTCTAAAGCTGCGTCAATCTCTTCAAGATTGTTCATATAGTAGTGATAAGCTTCACGCTGCTTTTCGTATTTACCAACTAAAAGCTCATATAAAGCCTGCTTGGCGTGACCATAGCCGTAGTTTCCACCTAAATAATTTTGACGCATTTGAACCACTTGTTCTTCAGAGGCAATTACTCTATATAAATTAAAAACATTACAGGTGTCAGGGTCCTTAGGTTCTTCAAGGGGAGTACTATCTGTTTGAATGCCCATCACTTGTTTTCTCAATTTTTTATCAGGCAAAAATAAGTTGATATAATTATCTCGGGATTTGCTCATTTTTTCACCATCGGTTCCCGGAATGTATTTTGTGTTTTCTTCAATTTTAGCTTCCGGTAATACAAAAGTATCTCCCATTTGCGCGTGAAAACGAGATGCTACATCACGAGTCATTTCTATATGTTGTAATTGATCTTTACCAACGGGAACAAACTCTGCATCGTATAATAAAATATCTGCAGCCATCAACATAGGATAACTAAATAATCCTGAATTTACATCTGCTAATCGATCTGCTTTGTCTTTGAAAGAATGGGCTAGAGTAAGACGCTGATAAGGAAAAAAGCAACTTAAATACCAAGTCAATTCTGTAGTTTGAGGTACATCACTCTGTCTGTAGAATACAGTTTGCTCTATATCTAACCCAAAAGCAAGCCAAGTAGCTGCCACAGAATAGGTGTTTTCTTTTAAAATGCTGGCGTCTTTTATTTGAGTAAGTGTATGCAGATTGGCGATAAATAAAAACGAATCGTTGTTTGAGTCGTTTGCCATTTCAATAGCCGGGATGATAGCTCCTAATAAATTTCCTAAATGAGGTGTTCCTGTACTTTGAACACCAGTCAAAATTCGTGACATGCTTAACTAATATTTTAGGCAAAGTTACCCCTTTTGACGAATTAACTCCTTTTAAAATGCCTATTTTTGGATAGCTCAAACAACCTAATTAATAAACCACCTTGACAAGCCTGTAAGATATTGAAATGAAGAAATTTTTAATTTCTTATCAAGCTTCAGAGTATTTTTGATCTCGATTATCGAGTAAACCTTAACTGACTCAAACAACCTATGATAATTCTGCTGCGTAAATTTTTTATTTTGCTTTGGCGCATTTGGTTTTACATTGTTTTACTTATTCCTATTCTGATTTTGTTTCCGTTTTTGATCATTTCGGTGGCAAAAGATTCATGGTATGTTTACTTTTTTAGAATGGCACAATTTTGGGCGCGTTTTATATTATTTGGCATGGGGTTTTGGCCTCAGGTAAAAAGACTTCAGAAAACAAAACCCGGTAAAAGTTATATGTATGTGGCTAATCATACCTCAATGACCGATATAATGCTCATGTTGCATACCGCTCGTAATCCGTTTGTTTTTGTTGGTAAGCAAGAGCTGGCACGTTTTCCGTTATTTGGATATTTTTACAAGCAAACATGTATTTTGGTAGATCGTGGAGATCCTAAAAGCAGAAGAGCAGTTTTTGAAAGTGCACAACAACGCTTAAGTCAAGGATTGAGTATTTGCATTTTCCCTGAAGGTGGCGTGCCCGATGATTTGTCTTTAGTCTTAGATACTTTTAAAGATGGTGCTTTCCGTCTAGCGATAGACCATCAGATACCTATTGTACCTATGGTTTTTTATGATAATAAAAAGCGCTTTTCTTATGACTTCTTTACTGGATCACCGGGTAAAATGCGGGTTAAAGTTCTAAACTTTATTGAAACAAAAGGTAAAGTAGCTAATGAGCGTCGTGATTTGAGAGATCAAACATTTAAAGCGATTCACGCAGAACTTTTAAAAGATCAAACGCTATAAACAAAAAGGTCGCCCTAACCAGAGGCGACCTTTTATCATCATTGCTTGCGCAACAATTAACCTAACCAACTAAAAAACTAACCTAAACCTAACTTTAGATTTGTACCCTTCTTTTTCATGTATTGTTAAAACTTAATGCTAAACCCGGTGTAAAGACCTAAATAATAAGGCTTAAAGTCACTAACGCTTTTGTTATATGCATTAATTTGATATTTAAACATAGGTTCTAAATTGAACTGTATGCGATCTGTAAATTTATAATCAAATCCCAGCCCCACATTAGTACTAAAACTAGTTCCGTTTAAACTATTTGACTCACCCAATTCTGAAACTATATTGTTGCCTTCTTCAAGAGTAATAGAATTATTATTCAGAAATAAAGTACTTAAACCTCCTATAAGCTGAACACCTATTTTATTATTGATTAAAGCGTATTCTGCTTCAACAGGTATTTCTATGTAACCCATTTGTTGATTTAGAGCGTTTGAAGAGTTTATGGTATTTGTGTCAAATTCTGCAGCGTTTGAACTTGGAGAATTAACAAGTGAGCTTTTATTAGAGCTAGATAGCTGGATCAAACCTGCGTTATCATTATAGTTGATACTGCTAATAGTGCTTGGTTGTATACTTGGCGAAAAGCTAACCTGCTCTGTTTTATACCCGAGGTCAACTCTATTAATACCAGACCTTACTGTTAAACGGTTATTTACAGCATAACTTACTTGTACACCATAACTCAGATTAACATCTCCGCTTTTTTTATTTTTTGAAAATTCGGCATCTATACCAGAGCCTCCGAAACTGTTATAGTAAACCGGTGCAACCATTGGTGAAATTCCCCAGCGACTTATAGTTTCTGAGGTTTCTTCAGTTTCAGCTATAGCTTGTTCTTTACTTTGATTTGCAATTTTTTCTAAAGCATCTGGGTCTATTGTGGTTTCGCTCTCAACATTAGTTTCTTCAGTATTGTCAGCAACAGCTACTTCGTTAGTTTTTTCTGCTTTTTCTACGAAAGTATTTTCAGTTAAAACTTCATCCTTTTTAGGAATCTCAGAAGATGGAATATTTGCAACAGCGTTGTCATTGTCATTTCCGCTTTGCGAAAGAATATTAGATTTCTCAGATGAAGAATTTTGAGTACTTTTAGTGCTTGACGAATTATTCTGTTTAGTAGAAACTACCGTGTTGTTTTTTGGGGTTGTACCTAGATTTTTTGAAGCGTTATGAGTATTTTTTAAGTGCTCTGAACTTTCTGTATTGTTCTCAGTTTCTTGAGAAGTTACAACAGGAGTTTCTTTTTTAGTTACTTCAATTGTATTTTCTTTTTCTCTATCTGTGGCTGTTTCTTCTATAACCACAGCGGGGTTTTCTTCTGGATTTAGATTAGTTGTAAACCAGACATTTCCTGCTAAAAATAATAGTAATAGAGCTGCCGCAGCACCGCTTATCTTAAGCCATAATGGTATGATAGTCTTATTTTTACTTTGCTGTTGAGCAGCGATATTTGCCCAGACTTGGTCGCCGGGTTCTGCTTCAAAGTTTTTAAACTTTTCCTGAAACAAGCGGTCTATGTTTTTTTGCTCTTTCACGGCGTTGATGCTTGTAGGGTTGTATCTTTTTGAAAGTTTTCTACTTTCTCTTTTAATATTATTCGGGCACGTGACAAATTTGACTTTGAAGTGCCTTCACTTATTTTGAGCATTAGAGCGATCTCTTTATGAGAATAACCGTCTAATGCATATAGATTAAAAACCAGTCGGTACCGGTCTGGTAATTCTTGAACAATCTGAAGTAGAAACTGAAGGGAAATTTCGTCTTCATCAACTTCTACTTCAACCTGTTCAATGTTCTCTTCGTTGACGAGTTCAAAAACACTTTGTTTTCGATACCGTTGTAAAGCAGTGTTGATCACAATGCGCTTTAACCACCCTTCAAAAGAACCTTTAAATTTAAACTGCTCTACTTTATTAAAAATAGTTATGAAACCTTCCTGCAAAATATCTTCTGCCTCACTATAATTGCGAGCATATTTCAAAGCCACAGAAAATAGAGTTCGAGCGTAGCGCCGATACAATTCTTCCTGAGCCTTTGGCTTTTTCTTTTTACAGTCTTTTATGAGTTGTTCTTGACTCACATTGTTCTACTATTAATTAAAATCAGTTGGTTTTACCTCTTTACAGGTATAGTGTCTGTAAGAAAGGTAGGCTCATCATTCTCATCAAGGCCATTAAAGAATTTGAAAATATAACTGTATTTATAAACAACTTCAAAATTGAGTGTTGCCTCAATTGTATCTGTTGGGGTTTCGGTACACGTTTCGTTTTCAAAAACTTTGTTTACCACATATACAAAACGCGTACTGTCTTCTATGTCATAATCAAAACCATAAAACTGGTTACAGCTTGAGGGTGATACATAACTAACAGGAAACTGATAACGTTTTCCATATACCAGGGTGTCTGGTAGCTCATAATCTACTACCGGAACAAATTCATAATTTACATTAGTGTTGTTATCATCTAGGGAACAGCTAACGACTAAACCTAATAAACCAATTAATAAAAAAACCTTTTTCATCATTTTATTTTTATCTGCTTTTTTAGAGTAGATACAAAATGATGAAAAAGGTTGCGCGTTAGAGCAAAAAAAAGTTTAAGCTTGCATTGCAAGCTTAATAGCTTCTTTTATTTTAACTTCTAGTTCTTCAAATAAATCTGGGTTGTCTTTTAAGATGGCTTTTACCGCATCACGACCTTGGCCCAATTTTGTGTCTTGGTAACTAAACCATGAACCGCTTTTTTTGATGATTTCATATTCAACACCTATGTCAATGATCTCACCTACTTTAGAAATACCTTCACCGTACATAATATCAAATTCTGCCTGGCGGAAAGGAGGAGCTACTTTATTCTTAACCACTTTTACACGGGTTTTATTACCCTGTACAGCACCGTTAGAATCTTTGATCTGAGTAGAGCGACGTATGTCTAATCGTACTGATGCATAAAATTTAAGTGCATTACCACCCGTTGTAGTTTCAGGATTACCAAACATCACTCCGATTTTTTCACGAAGTTGGTTGATGAAAATTACAGTACAGTTGGTTTTACTAATAGAGCCTGTAAGTTTACGTAGCGCTTGAGACATCAAACGTGCGTGAAGCCCCATTTTAGAATCTCCCATCTCACCTTCTATCTCACTTTTTGGAGTTAAGGCAGCGACAGAATCGACTACAATAATATCAATAGCGCCAGAGCGAATCAAGTTATCTGTAATCTCAAGAGCCTGCTCCCCGTTATCTGGTTGCGAGATGATTAAGTTCTCAATATCTACACCTAATTTTTCAGCATAAAAACGGTCAAAAGCATGCTCCGCATCTATAAATGCTGCAATACCTCCTTTTTTCTGTGCTTCTGCAATAGCGTGTAAAGTTAATGTGGTCTTACCTGAAGATTCAGGACCATATATTTCAATAACTCTACCCTTAGGTAAACCGCCAACGCCCAATGCAATATCAAGTCCTAATGAACCTGTAGAAATAGCTTCAACCTCTACAATAGCATTATCTCCCATTTTCATTACGGTACCTTTACCGTAAGTTTTATCCATTTTATCAAGGGTAAGCTTTAAGGCTTTTAATTTGGCTTCTTGTTCTTTACTCATAGTTTTTAGTTTCTTTTATAACCTGTTAAGGTCTTATTCTGTAGATGTCTAAAAATAAATGACACCTCTTGATTATCTTATGTTTCTCCGCACAAGTTGATTTACAAGTGCTTTTGAGCAAAAATGCTTCAAAAATTGAAAAGATAAATCAAAGTGCTAAAGTACCATTTCTTTTTTATGGAAACAACGATAGCTTGCTAAATTATTGGAAAAATTCCAACAATACATTGCTTTTTATAGATACACAACTATTAATCTGGAAAAATTCCTAGATAGCTATTTTAACATAGTGTCAGGCAACCTTTTGCGTATGCGTGTATCTATAGATCAAAGTAATGTGTAGTGCTATGATGCAGAAAACACAAGTTAGATATTGCAAATTTCTAGGATGTATCAGCATCACTGTAAGTTGCAATACCAGATTGGACGGTGGTTAGGTTGTTTAAGTTTTGATAAAATCAAAATAATATATAACCTGAATTAGCCGTTCAAGAAAAATGCCCTCGAAAACTATCGCGGGCATTTTTTTTGTACTCTATGCTTTCGCTTTGTTACATATAAGACATAGTTGTCGCAACCGTCTAAAAACTGTACTTTTGCGCCACTTTTAACCTTAAAATCTAGTATAGCATGCAACTGTACAACAAATTAAGTGCAAAAGAACGTGCAGCGCTCATTGATGAGGCCGGCGAAGATCGCCTTACGCTTTCGTTCTACCAATATGCAAAAATTGGAAATCCACATCTTTTTAGAAATCACCTTTTTATCGCCTGGGATGAAATGGCCGTTTTAGGTCGTATTTATGTCGCACACGAAGGGATTAACGCCCAGCTCTCTGTGCCGGCTCAAAACTTTGAGGCTTTTAAAAATTTTCTAGACGGAATTTGCTTTCTTGAAAATGTACGCCTCAATATTGCAATAGAACAGGATGCCAAGTCTTTTTTAAAGCTGAAAGTTAAAGTGCGTGATAAAATTGTAGCAGATGGTTTGAATGATGAGACTTTTGATGTTACTGATAAAGGGATTCACGTAGATGCAGCTACCTTTAATGAACTTATAGAGAGTGATGATGTGGTGCTGGTAGATATGCGCAATCACTATGAGAGCGAGATAGGCCATTTTAAAAATGCGGTAACTCCAGATGTTGACACATTTCGCGATAGCTTAGATCTTATTGAAGAAGACCTGCGTAATCATAAGGAAGATAAAAAGCTGGTGATGTATTGCACCGGTGGAATACGTTGTGAAAAGGCGAGCGCTTATTATAAACACAAAGGGTTTAAACAAGTATATCAGCTTGAGGGCGGAATAATTGAATACGCCCGTCAGGTGGAGCAGTTGAAACTTGAGAATAAATTTAAAGGAAAAAATTTCGTATTTGATCATCGTCGCGGCGAGCGTATTTCTGAAGATATTATCTCTAATTGTCATCAATGCGGTAAACCTTGCGATACGCATGTAAATTGTGAAAACGAAGCCTGCCACTTATTATTTATACAATGTGAAGAGTGTGCAGAGGCCATGAATCATACCTGCTCAGACGAGTGTAAAGAAATAATCGCTTTGCCTTATGAAGTGCAAAAAGAATTGAGAAAGGGCATACCCAACAGCAATAAGATTTTTAAAAAGGGTAGGTCTGAGAAATTAAAGTTTCAACGGAAAGCTTAGAGTTTATAAATAAAATGCAGCCGGCAATTGTCGGCTGCATTTTTAAGTATCTAGTCTCAAGTATAAATTCTGTGTTGATAAAGCAAAACACCAATTAGATTTACTATATTTTTGCATGTCTAAAATGTTATCTTTAGCAGCAATTAAGACGGAAGACTTCCGTTTTCAATATATACCAATAACTAAATCCTGATCATTTTAGATCAGAGATTTACAAACATATAGGATCTCATGGCGTGTGGAAATTGTGGTACGACCGTAAATGGTCAGCCACGTGGTTGTCAAAATAATGGTACTTGTGGTACTGACGGATGTAATAAGCTAACAGTCTTTGACTGGCTCTCAAATATGAGTTTGCCAGACGGCCAGGAAGAATTTGACTTCGTAGAAGTTCGGTTTAAAAATGGTCGCAAAGAGTATGTGAAAAACATAGATAAACTTCAGATTAATGTGGGAGAAGTGCTTGCTGTACAGGCGGCTTCTGGTCACGATATAGGTATTGTATCGCTTACTGGTGAATTGGTTCGCATACAGATGAAAAAGAAAAAAGTACCCTACAATACAGACGAATTTTTAAAAATATACCGAAAAGCTAACCAAAAGGATGTTGAGGTTTGGCAAAACGTAAAAGACAGAGAAGAGGCGATTAAAGTACGCTCGCGTCAGATTGCAATACGTTTAGGCTTGCAGATGAAAATCTCTGATATAGAATTTCAGGGAGATGGCTCTAAAGCAACATTCTTTTACACAGCAGAAGAACGTGTAGATTTTAGACAATTGATCAAAGAATTTGCACAAGAATTTAGAACACGTATTGAGATGCGTCAAATAGGCTTCAGACAAGAAGCCGCGCGTCTGGGAGGCATAGGTTCTTGTGGTCGCGAGTTGTGTTGTTCTACCTGGTTAACAGATTTTAGATCGGTAACTACAAGCGCAGCGCGTTACCAGCAACTTTCTCTAAATCCTCAAAAGTTAGCCGGTCAGTGCGGTAAGCTTAAATGCTGTTTAAACTATGAGCTAGACGCATATCTGGATGCGCTTAAAGACTTTCCTAAAACAGAACAAAAGCTCAAAACTGAAAAAGGGACAGCAGTTTGCCAGAAGATAGATATTTTTCAGGGGCATTTGTGGTACGCTTATGAAGGTGAGTGGATGAACTGGCATAAACTAACTACTACACAAGCTAACGAGATTCTAGAAGCAAACAAGAAAAATCAACCGGTTGCCAGCTTAGAAGAATATGCAGTAGAGCTTCTTACAGATTCTAAAGTAGAGTTTGGTAACGTAGTTGGTCAAGACAGTTTAACGCGTTTTGATAAGCCTAAGACTTCAAAAAAGCATTCAAAGAGCCGAAGAAAAAAAGGTAATTATCGCAAAAAGGGGCCTAAAAAAGATGCATAGAGTTTTTGGTGCGATTCTGGGTTTGATCTGTTTCACCTCTTGTGATAAAACAGCTGTCTTTCATGAATTCAAATCTTTGCCAGATCATTGGCAAAGTGATTCTGTTGTGGTATTTAAAATTGAAGATTTAGACACTTTAGCACATTATAATGCGTTTATAAGCCTGCGAAATGACAACTCGTACGCTTTTAGTAATTTGTTTTTAATCACAGATATGCAGTTTCCTAATGGTAAAACCATTACAGATACCTTAGAGTATGAGATGGCCAGACCAGACGGCACTTGGCTGGGCAGCGGTTCTGGAGACTTAAAAGAAAGCAAACTTTGGTACAAAGAAAATATACAATTTAACGAAGCAGGCACCTACACCTTTTCTATAAAACAGGCAATGCGTGGCAATGGAGATGTGAACCCTATTGCAGATTTAGAAGGAATCAGAGATGTGGGCCTACGAATTGAAAAAACAAAAGAATAATTAAATGGCTCAGAATAAAAAAAAGTCTGCAAAACAGGCAAAATCAACCAATTATCGCCCGTATATTAAGGGTTTTTGGATTTTATTTTTAGGCGGAATAGCATCGATAGTTTTAATATTTTTATTGGCTTCTTGGGGAGTTTTTGGTAAACTACCCACATTTGAAGAGCTAGAAAATCCAGAGAGTAATCTCGCAACAGAAATACTTTCTTCTGACGGAAAAACGCTGGGAAAATTTTACAATGAGAACCGTACTCCGGTTAAATATGAAGATTTACCTCAAAATCTTATCGATGCCGTCGTTGCTACCGAAGACAGACGTTTTTATGAGCACTCGGGCATTGATATGCGTGGTACTGCGCGTGCAGTAGCATTTTTAGGTTCAAAAGGTGGAGCGAGTACCATAACACAACAATTGGCAAAATTGCTTTTTTCTGATACGCCTAGTAGTAAATTTGAGCGTGTTCTTCAAAAAGTAAAAGAATGGATTATTGCAGCACGCCTTGAACGACAGTACACCAAGCAAGAGATAATAACCATGTACCTGAACAAGCAGGATTTCTTGTTTCAGGCAGTGGGAATACGTTCTGCTTCTAAAATTTATTTTGACAAAGAGCCCATAGAATTACGTCCTGAGGAATCCGCGATCATTGCGGGAATGCTTAAAAACCCGCGTCAGTATAATCCGTACAGAGAGATCTCAAAAGACAAATCACTAGAGCGTAGAAACACCGTTTTAGCGTTAATGGCCGAAACCGATAAGATCACCGAAATAGAACGGGATAGTCTTATCGCTATGCCTATGAAGATAAATTTTTCTCCAGAAGGTCATGCAGATGGTATCGCAACATATTTTAGAGAATATCTGCGCGCATTTATGTCAGATTGGATCGAACAAAACCCTAAGGGTGTTGATGCAGATGGTAATGAGGAATATTACAATATTTACCGCGACGGACTCGTAATCACAACTACAGTAGATTCTCGTATGCAACGTTATGCAGAAGAAGCAGTAACCGCCCATATGGAAAACCTGCAGCGTGAATTTGACAGACAAAACGAAAGAAACAAAACAGCTCCCTTTAGGGATATTACTGAAGAAGAAGAAACAAGTATTTTAAATCGTGCAATGCGTAATTCTGATCGCTGGAGAAAAATGACTGCACGTGATATTCCTGTTGAGCAAATCAAAGCTTCTTTTGATAAAGAGACTGATATGCGTGTTTTTGTTTGGAAAGATGGCGCAAAGGAGATTGATACGGTGATGACACCCAGAGACAGTATCTTATATTATAAGCGTTTTCTGCGAGCAGGTTTACTCAGTATGACGCCACAAACCGGTGAAGTAAAAGCATGGGTTGGCGGTATCAATTACAAGCACTTTCAGTACGATCACGTAAAAACCGGAAAGAGACAAGTAGGCTCTACCTTTAAACCGTTTTTGTACGCGACAGCAATAGATCAATTACACCTTTCGCCTTGCGATACCATACCTAATATTCCCTATTGTATTCCGGCAGGAGAGATGGGGGCACAAAAAGACTGGTGTCCAGAAAATTCAAGTGGTGATTATGGTGGTATGGTAACGTTGAAATCTGCGTTAGCACAATCAATCAATACCGTTTCTGCACGTTTAATGCATCGTGTAGGTCCCAGGCCGGTTATAGACCTTATTGAAAAGTTAGGTGTAGATATTGAAAATATTCCTGCAGTTCCTTCAATTGCTTTAGGTACGGCAGACTTGAGTTTATTTGAGATGGTTTCGGCCTATTCTGCTTTTGCAAATAAAGGGGTTCATGTAGAGCCGCAAATCGTATCAACGATTGTAGATAAAAACGGAACAATTCTATATCAAAGCATTCCACAAGCAAAAGATGTTATTAGCCAAGAATCTGCTTACGTAACCGTTAACTTGATGGAAGGAGTAACTCAATATGGTTCTGGTGCACGTTTGCGCTCAGGAGCAATTAACAATAGTGTTTATAAGAATGTAATCACCGGTCATCCTTATATGTTTAAAAACCCTATTGCCGGTAAAACCGGTACGACTCAAAATCAGAGTGACGGTTGGTTTATGGGGATGGTTCCCAATCTGGTAAGCGGCGTTTGGGTAGGTGGTGATGACCGTTCGGTGCATTTCCCTTCTATAACTTACGGGCAGGGAGCGACAATGGCTCTACCAATCTGGGGTGTTTTTATGAAAAAATGCTATGCAGATGAAGACCTTAAGATTTCTAAAGAAGATTTTGAGAGACCCGAAAACCTTTCTATTCGTGTAGATTGTTCTGTTCCTGCTGAAGGAAATCAAGGAGTTGATTTACCAGATGAGTTAGACTTTTAAGAGCTGAGATTTAAGTGTGAAAGTGTAATTTTTCTGAGATTATAGATAGCATAAAATACTGCTAAAAGATTGCTGTTAGAAAACGTATTTTGTAATTTTCTTATTCTAAAATGAGAAAATGATAACAAAAACGGTAGACTCGGTTTCAGAAGCATTGCAAGGTGTCAAAGACAATATGACGATGATGCTTGGCGGTTTTGGACTGAGCGGTATTCCGGAAAATGCAATCTCGCATTTAGTTAAACTCAACGTTAAAGGATTGACCTGTATTTCTAACAATGCAGGAGTTGATGATTTTGGACTGGGTTTGTTGCTTCAAAAGAAGCAAATCAAAAAAATGATTTCTTCTTATGTAGGGGAGAATGCCGAGTTTGAACGCCAAATGTTGAGTGGCGAACTTGATGTTGAGCTGATTCCGCAAGGTACACTCGCTGAGCGTTGCCGTGCTGCGCAAGCTGGTTTTCCTGCTATCTACACGCCTGCAGGCTACGGTACAGAAATAGCCGAAGGTAAAGAAACCCGTGAGTTTGATGGTAAAATGTATGTCTTAGAACACGCTTTTAAGGCTGATTTTGCGTTCATTAAAGCTTGGAAAGGCGACACTGCCGGAAATCTCATTTTTAAAGGAACTGCGCGTAATTTTAACCCTATAATGTGTGGTGCGGCAACTGTAACAGTTGCTGAGGTAGAAGAGTTGCTTCCGGCGGGAGAACTCGATCCTAACCAGATACACATTCCGGGAGTTTTTGTTCAACGTATTTTTGAAGGAAAGAATTACGAAAAGCGTATTGAACAACGCACAGTAAGAAAACGATAAAATTAACTTCCAAATAATTTAAAACTAAATACAACAAATGGCACATTTAAGATTAGGAGATACAGCACCAGATTTTACAGTAGACACTACTGAAGGAGAAATCAATTTTCACGAATGGCTGGGCGACAGCTGGGGGATTTTATTCTCGCACCCGGCAGATTATACACCGGTTTGTACAACAGAGTTGGGTACTGTAGCAAACTACCATGGCGAATTCAAAAAGCGTAATGTAAAACCTATCGCGTTGAGCGTTGACGGTGTTGCTTCGCATAAAGAGTGGATTAAAGATATTAATGAGACTCAAAATACAACGGTAGATTACCCAATCATCGGAGATGAAGATCACAAAGTCGCAGAGCTTTACGATATGATTCACCCAAACGCGAGTGAGAAAGCAACGGTACGTTCGGTATTTGTAATCGGGCAGGATAAGAAAATTAAATTGACATTGACGTATCCGCCTTCGACAGGTCGTAATTTTGATGAAATTTTACGTGTTATTGATTCGCTTCAGCTTACAGCGTATCATAAAGTAGCTACACCGGCGAACTGGAAAGATGGTGAGGATTGTGTGATTTCACCTAGTGTAAGCAACGAACAAATTCCGGAGTTTTTCCCTAAAGGGCATAAAGAGATCAAACCTTATTTAAGAATGACTCCACAACCCAATAAATAAGATGCTAGACAAAAACGGAATCGCTAAGCGGATCGCTCGGGAAGTTAAAGATGGTTTTTATGTCAATCTTGGTATTGGTATACCTACGCTGGTAGCCAATTATGTAAGAGACGATATAGAAGTCGAATTTCAGAGTGAAAATGGGGTTTTAGGTATGGGGCCTTTTCCTTTTGAAGGAGAAGAAGATGCTGATATTATTAATGCCGGAAAACAAACCATTACCACGCTTAAAGGAGCTTCGTTTTTTGATTCTGCATTGAGTTTTGGGATGATTCGGGGACAGCACGTAGACCTCACTATTTTAGGCGCTATGGAAGTTGCCGAGAATGGAGATATTGCAAACTGGAAGATTCCGGGGAAAATGGTAAAAGGTATGGGCGGAGCAATGGATCTTGTTGCCAGTGCAGAAAATATTATTGTCGCTATGATGCACACCAACCGTGCAGGGCAATCTAAACTTTTAAAACGCTGTACCTTGCCGCTAACAGGCGTAGGTTGTGTTACCAAAATTGTGACTAACCTCGCAGTTCTTGAGGTAACTGAAAACGGTTTTAAACTTCTGGAGCGTGCTCCGGGAGTTACCGTAGATGAGATCAAGGCCGCTACAGAAGGGAAACTAGAAATTCCAGATGAAGTCCCTGAAATGATTTTAGCTTGATAGTTTAAAAGAAAGAATAAAAAAAAGGGAGTCGTTTTAACGGCTCCCTTTTTTTATTGGCGTCGTCAAAGAGTTTAATACCCTAAGTCTTGCCTAGAAATTAAAAATTTATTTCTAACGAATGCTTCGTTGGCTTGCCCCGAGGTAGTTTATTCTATAAAGTGATTTTTTAATACGGTAACATACACAGGTTATTCAAATCACCGATTAGGAACATCTAAAAAAGGATTAAAAACACTTTTTTTTAACTTTTATTAAAGATTTTGTTGCTTTGAACTTGTAATAATTATAAAATAAGTTATTTTAGCAAAGCCCAAATCAACGATTTACAAGAAACTTTAATTAAGGAGGAGTCCTTAATGTGTTAACTTCAGAATAGGAGTATTTTGATGTTATGATTTGTTAAAAAGCGCGGGGGGAGCTCCGCGCTTTTAATTTCAGATAACTAGTTGACAAATACGATATGAATGCTTTTTTTCAACAAACAAAAATTACCCTTAAAGAACTTTTAGCGACTGCAAATACTTTTATTTTTTTAGCTAAAAAAGTATTCTTTTTTATGTTTTAAATCCCTTTGGGAATGGCATCTATAAGTTCTCTGGTGTATGTACTTTCAGGATTTGCATACACAGCATCGGCCTCACCTGTTTCTTCGAATTGCCCGTTACGCATTACTAGTAAGCGGTCTGAAATATATTTTACTACAGCCAGATCGTGAGAGATAAATAAATAAGTAAACTGATAAGTTTCCTTAAGCTCATTGAGAAGATTAAGAACCTGAGCCTGCACCGAAATATCCAGAGCAGACACCGATTCGTCACAAACAATAAACTTGGGTTTTACCGCGATTGTACGTGCAATGCCAATGCGCTGACGTTGACCCCCACTAAACTCATGTGGATAGCGATCATAATGCTCAGGCAATAAGCCAACTTGCTCCAGCAATTTTAATGCTTCTGCTTTGCGCTCTTTTTTACAGCCATACAGTTTATGAACCTGCATCGCTTCTGTGATCGATTGACCTACTGTCAACCGTGGATTCAGCGACGAGTAGGGATCCTGAAAGATGATCTGAATATCTTTCCGAAGTTTGCGCAGTTCGTTTGACTTCAGTTTTGTCAAATCTTTTCCGTTGTAGAAAATGCTTCCGGAAGTTGCTTTATCGAGCTGAAGAATTAAATTCCCTAAAGTTGATTTTCCGCAGCCGCTCTCACCTACAAGCCCCAGCGTTTCGCCTTCGTAAATTTTAAAACTCACATTATTAACTGCTTTTACGGTTTCGGTTTTACCAAAAAAGGAAACTTTTGAGTAATATTCTTTCTGTGCGTTTTTAATCTCTAATAAGGGTGATTTGCTGTAAATATCCTGATGTTGTTTTTCCCGAGATTGGGAACTCAATGCTTGAGCTAAGGGTTTTCCGCTTAAAAAATCAGCAACAGTGGGTAGCTTACTCAGACGTTCGGTAGTCGAAGGTCGGGCATAGATCAAAGCCTTCGTGTAATCTTCTTGTGGATTTTTAAAAATTGAAGTTGCAGTGCCTCTTTCGACAATTTTACCCCGGTACATAACCAGAACCCGATCTGCTATTTCGCTAACTAAAGACAAATCGTGCGAAATAAAGAGAATACTCATTGCTGTTTGCTGTTGCAGCTCTTTTAAAAGCAGAATGATCTCTTTTTGAACAGTAACGTCAAGCGCGGTTGTAGGCTCGTCTGCGATGAGTAGTTGCGGTTTACAAGCAATTGCCATAGCAATCATGACACGCTGTTTCTGACCACCGCTTATCTCGTGTGGATACGCTTTAAAAACACTCTCGGGACGGGGAAGTTTTACTTGCTCAAACAATCTTAAAGTCTCAGCTTTTGCTGCTTCGTGACTGATTTGCTGATGTCTTTTTAAAATTTCGGTGACTTGTTTACCACAACGCATTGAAGGGTTCAATGAACTCATAGGTTCTTGAAAAATCATAGAAATCGCGTTCCCTCGTATCTTCTGAAGCTGTTTATCTGAATACGTCAAGAGATCTTTTCCTTCAAAAATAATCTTACCGGAAATTACTTCAGAAATACGTTTAGGAAGTAAACCCAAAACAGCCAGATTGGTCACAGATTTACCCGAGCCAGACTCACCCACAACGCCTACAATTTCATTTTTATAAACGTCAAAGTTGATGTCGTGTAAAACTTGATTGAGTTTATTGCCGGTCTTAAAACCTATGCTTAGATTTTCTACTGAAAGAAGTGCTGTTTTGTTCACACTTTAAAATTACAATATCTTGTTTGTTCTATACCGAAGTGACTTCAGATTCCTCCAGAAGTTTTTCATTGCGTAGCCGTAAAAAGATCTGAGCAACTGCAACCACATCGCGCTCGCAGTATTCAATTATGCGCTCGATGTCTTTTTCTTTATAAAAAACATCACGTACCTGACTCCCGTCTATATCTGTTTTAGGAGAAGGAATATCCAGAATTTTAGTAAGTAATTTTAAGGAAGTATAATGTTTATAGTCACCAAATTTCCATAATTCTAAGGTGTCCAGATGTGGAACTTCCCATGGTTTTTTACCAAAGAGATCCAGCTTAAACGGAAGCCTTATGCCATTTACAATCATTCGCCTGGCAATAAACGGAAAGTCAAATTCTTTACCATTATGTGCACAAAGCACGTGCTGTGGTTTGTTGTAATGCTCGCTAAGTAGCTTCTTAAAATCCAATAATTGTTGGTGTTCAGAACCGTGAAAAGAAGTGGTTCTAAAATTACGTTGCTCCCCGGAATTGTGAAAATAGCCTACTGAAATACACACGATCTTCCCAAACTCTGCCCAAATACCCGCGCGGTCATAAAACGCTTCAGCAGTGAATTCATCTTTCCGTTGATATTCGGTTTTGTCTGCATACAGCTGTTGTAAATCAGCATCCAAATCATTAAAATTCTCATGCTGTGGTACGGTTTCAATATCCAGAAACAGGATGTTTTCAAGTTGGATTCGAGAGATCATATTCAATTCATTTTATAGGCTTCTTCAAGATAGCTGTCTAGTTCATCGGGATAAAAAGTTTCATTTACCTTACCGCGACTGTGACCCAATCTTACTACGATTAAATCATCTTCAGGAATTACCATCACATATTGCCCCAGATGGCCGCGCATCATAAAGACCTTTTTGCCTTTAAAATCTTTAAGCCAAAATCCGTATCCGTAGGGCTCCCCTGAGAATCGGGGTGTGATCGATTTGGTGACGAACATAGAGTCTAAAATTTGGGTTCCTTTCCAGTTGCCATAGTCTTTGTAAAGTTTTGCGAGACGGGCAAAATCAAGTGCGTTAGAGGCAATACAACAATAGGCCTTTACGAGACCACCTTCTTCACTATCTAGCTGCCAAAGCGCATCTTCCGGGGAACCCAGAGGTTTCCAAAAACTTTTAGAAAGGTAGTCTGCGAGTTTTTTGCTGGTGGCTTTTTCGAGCACCATTGCTAAAAGTTGTGTGTTGCCGCTGAGGTATTTGTAACAGGTACCTGGTTTTTCTTTCATTCCTAAATTGAGCATTACTGGCTCTAAATCATCGTCAAAATAGGCTCGAGTAGTTACTGAAAACGGACTGTAATACGTCTCGTCCCAATTGAGGCCGCTGGCCATAGAGGCCAGATCACCAACGGTCATTTGAGCTGCTGTTCCTGTGGAATATTCAGAAATAAAATCACCAACCGGCTGATTGAGACTTTTGATGTACCCATCTTTTATGGCCTTGCCCAGCATTGCTGAAACATAACTTTTTGCCATCGAAAACGAATTGCTTCTAGAATTCTGTCCAAAGCCATCATAATAATCTTCAAAAACTAGGCTGTCATTTTTGATCACCACGTAGGCAATAGAACCGTATGTTTTATGAATGTTTCGTAGCGTATCACTGAGTTCATAGGTGTTGTAGTTCTTTGCCTGTGGCCAGGCCTGTGGGTTGCCGGCTTCAATACGCGTATTGTTAAACTTCTTGTAATCTTCAAGGTATGCCGTAGTGTGACCGGTAAAATAGATGGTGCGTACAGCCTTGAGCAGATAGTCATAATCAAAAACATACAATGCAATGATGAGTACGACCAAAAAGCTTATTAAACCAATAAAGAGGCGTTTAAGAAATTTCATAACTTAAAGATACCGAAAAAGGGTTATGATTTTTTAAGGAAATCCGTACTTCTAAAAAAGAGAATGTTGCATTACCGGACTTTCGTGTTCCAGCAACCATTTTTTTCGCCAGATTCCGCCGGCATAGCCGGTCATAGAGCTGTCGCTACCTATTACCCGATGGCACGGAATAATAATGGCGATTGGGTTTTTCCCGTTTGCTGAGGCCGCTGCACGGATGACTTTAGGATCACCCAGATCTTTAGCCATTTGTAGATAGGAAATAGTTTTGCCAAAAGGAATTTGTGCAAGTTGAAGCCAAACACGTTTCTGAAAATCGGTTCCCTGTGGATTCAGTTTCAGGTTGAAGCTTTTGCGTTTTCCATCAAAATAATTGGTTAACTGAAACACTGCTTGTTGTAAAGCAACCGGAATGTTTTCACTTTGCGGAATTTTTTCATCTATAAATTCAACACGTTGCAGTCCCGATTCATCTCCCTGAATTAGGAGTGTTCCCAATGGCGAATCTACAAATGCTTCACTCATGCTGAAGGTTTATCAGAATCGGGCATATCTTCTCGCTTCACGTCGGTATCATGTTGTGGTGAGAGCTTTACGTTAACAGGTGGCGTATTAACTTTTTCTAACGGAATTCCCATACGTTTTGCGCGACGTTCCCAGTTTTTACGCGCTTGTACCTGCATATCTTCAATAGTATCGCTCTCGTCCATTATTTCAAGCCCCAGAAGGGTTTCAATAATGTCTTCCATGGTAACGATACCGATGGTGTTTCCAAATTCGTCAGTTACCAGCGCTAAGTGATCCCTGCTTTTTACGAAGGTGTCAAAAAGTAACGGTATGGGTTGGTCTGAATTTACAATAAGAATATCGCGCTTGATATCGGCAAGTGTTTTTTCGCCGTGCTCTTCTACGATCTCTTCAAGTACATCATCTTTAAGAATGAAACCCGTGATGTTATGCGATTTGTTTTCATAAACCGGGATTCTGGAAAATTTTAGATGCGGATGTTCTTTTTGAAATTCCTTTAAGGTCATGCTCTGATCTTCGGTAACCACAACCGGAAATGGGGTCATGACATCTTTGGCCATAACCGATTTAAAGACGAGTAGGTTTTTAATCACCGTGGTCTCGTTGTCTTCAAACACCCCTTCTTTTTCAGCGGCATCGGTAAGGGCCATAAATTCTTCGCGGCTCATGGTGCTAACGTGCGCTGATTTTCCGACAAGCTTAGTCACTTGCATTAAGATCCAGAGAATACCGGTGTATTTTAATAAAATCAGTATTAAAGAGAGCGTTTTAGCCGTGAAATTCCCCAGAGATTTCCAGTAGGTAGCGCCTATGGTTTTTGGAATAATTTCTGAAAGAACCAGAATGAGCAAGGTCATTATAGTAGAAACAATCGCGACAAAATTTAATCCTAAAATCGAGAAATTCCATCCAGACTCCGTTGCCATTGTACCGGCTTGATCACCCACGAGAATCGCACCTACTGTGTGTGCGATAGTATTGAGCGTTAAAATTGCGATAAGCGGTTTGTCTATATCCTTTTTAAAGTTGGCCAAAGTTTTGGCGTAGGCATGACCTTCTTTGGTTTTAATACGGATAAAACTTGGAGTAACACTCAGTAAAACTGCCTCTAAGATCGAGCAGAGAAAGGAGAAAAATATCGATATAAACGCAAACGCGATGAGTAGAGCCATGGGTTAGTTTGATTTGCGATAAATATACTATAAATCAAAAGGTCTGACCAATGGGTTAAGAAAAGCTTAGTTTATTTTAAAATAAAAAAGCCTTTTCAGGAAGTAGTTTAGCAATCATGATACTTAACAAACACGGCTTCTATTTTTTTACAAATGACAAGGAATGATGAATCTGAATTCTCTTTTAAATAATCAAAGTGATCAATTGGGTCAAAATCTAGCAAAATATAATCTCCTTTCATTTCTAGAAGCCCATCTTTAATGCCATTATTTTTTTTAACCAAAACATATCAATATTTGAAAAAACGATATTACTTAAAATCAAATAAATGGTTTCTTACTTATAACCGTTCAAAAGGTTTGAACAGGTTATGGAAATTTTAATTTCACTGTGCTCTTTACTTGCTTCAACAGAGTTGATCCAGGAATCTGAAAACGAACCGTATTTGTCAATAACATTATTTAACATTAATTAGGACTATGAAATCATTTTAATCACCACCCCGTATACCGAGGTGGCTTAATATCATTTAGGTTTAAATAAACAATGAGTTGCCCGCGATGATGGGTGATATGATCCTGAAGCAAATTAAGAATCTGCAAACGCGATTTTTCACCTGCAAAGAAATCTACAGATTCTTCCAGTTTATTCTCGGGATAGCTTTTTATGGTTTCCTGAATTTGATCAAATGAAGATTCAAGATTGGCAATGATGCGCTTTTTTGGGTTCGCTGAAGTACTCACTTCGGCTTCTTTTTTATCAAAATAAGTAGTGGCCAGCCATTCCATATTCCCGTTTATGTGCTCGAGTTGCTCCGCGAAGCTCATTTCACGCTCGGTAGGTTTGTAATTATACATCGAGTCAGGCATTTGCTCGGCAATAGCGATCAAATAGTTCTTTGAGTTTTGCCATTTTTCAAGCCAGACCTTTTTGTAAAGACTTTCCTGAGCTGAAATATGACTGAAACTCAAAACGGCAATTATTAAGATGAAAAAATTACGCATAACTATGAAATCAATTTAACCACATCTTTTGCAAAATAGCTTGCGATCAGGTCTGCGCCGGCACGTTTAATAGCATAGGTCTGTTCCAGAACTACTGCATCGTGGTCGAGCCAGCCTTTTGCTGCAGCAGCTTTGATCATCGCATATTCACCACTTACCTGATACACAGACACCGGAATGTTTACCGCATTTTTAATATCGCGTACGATATCCAGATAGCATAATCCGGGTTTTACCATCACAATATCAGCGCCTTCTTCGATATCCATCAAGGTTTCTTTGATTGCTTCGTTTCGGTTTGCGTAGTCCATCTGGTAGGTTTTTTTGTCTTTAGGCACGTCTTTTAAATCTACCGGAGCACTGTCTAACGCATCCCGAAACGGACCGTAAAATGCAGAGGCGTATTTAGCAGAATAACTCATTATACCTACATCGTGGTGACCTTCGTCTTCAAGCAGGGTGCGCATTTCAAAAATGCGACCGTCCATCATATCACTGGGAGCGATAAAGTCTGCTCCTGCATTCGCGTGCGAAAGTCCCATTTCTGCAAGCACTGCACTAGAATCATCATTGATGATTTTTCCGCCGCCCACAATACCATCATGGCCAAAAGAAGAGAACGGGTCAAGTGCTACATCAGTCATTACCACCATTTCAGGCTCGACATCTTTAACCGTTTTAATCGCGCGTTGCATCAATCCGTCAGGATTTAAAGCTTCGGTACCCACATTATCTTTAAGTTTATCGTCTACTTTCACAAAAAGCAAAACGCTTTTTAAGCCCATTTTCCAGAGTACTTTTATCTCTTTTGCGAGATTGTCTAAACTCAGGCGGTAATAGCCTGGCATCGATGCGATTTCATCTTTAACCCCTTTTCCTTCAACAACAAAAAGAGGTACGATAAAATCATTGGGTGATATACTGGTCTCACGCACAAGCGAGCGCATAGCTTCAGAGGTACGTAATCTGCGATTTCTTCTTAATGGGAACATAATATTCTGTATTTTACGGGCAAATTTACTCGATAATCGAGACTAAATCTTTCAGAGCTCGAATCGAATTTAAGACAGTTTTACTTTAATGCCTGTATTGGTGTATAACACGGTAAATTTACTATTATATTTTGAGCTTAAAGTCTGATTTTGCTATTACCCGGCACCTCAATTTTATTTTTCCTTGGAGATCGTATCAAGCTAAATTTTTAAAAGAATTTGACACCCATATTAATGATGGTCATCTTCATGTTATTGCTCCTCCAGGCTCAGGAAAAACAGTTTTAGGACTCGAAATGATTCGTAGAATAAACCGAAGAACACTGGTTTTATGCCCTACGCTTACGATTAGAAATCAGTGGAACGATCGCTTGCAAAATTGTTTTCTTAAGGATCGAGATGCTGTTTCGTGCTCCTATAATTTAAAAGAACCAGCAACGCTAACTTTTTCTACGTATCAATCGTTGCATGCTTTCTTTAAAAATGAAATGAATGCTTCTTCAGAGGCTTTAATCAATTTTTTTAAGGAACAAGACCTTACACATATTGTTCTGGATGAAGCGCATCATTTAAAAAATGAATGGTGGGTCCCGCTTTTTGAGCTTAAAAAACTTGAAAACGGTATTTATACGAGTTTAACAGCTACACCTCCGTATGATAGTTCGCCGCGTGAATTGCGCAATTATTTTGATTTGTGCGGACCGGTAGATGTAGAGATTACAGTACCCGAACTCGTAAAAGAAAATAATCTTTGTCCACATCAGGACTATATTCATTTTTCAAAACCCAGCAAGGAGCGTATAAAATACATTCAGGAATACCGGGAACAATTGCATCATTTTGTAACTGCACTTACGCTTGATGAAGCATTTATTAAGATTGTAAAGGACCATTCATTTTACGCAAAAACCAATGAGGTTTTGCCTGATATTTATGAAAACCCGGAGCGTTATTCTGCGATTCTCATATTTCTAAATGCTTCAGGAATACTGATTCCAAAAGAAAAACTAGAAGTTTTAGGCCTTGATGAAAAAGAGCAAGTGCATATTCCTAATTTTTCATATGAGTGGGTTGAAATTTTACTGCAGCATTATCTTATAGATCATCGGGAGCACTATCTTGAAGAAGAGCCTGTACTAATAGCTATAGAAAAGAAGCTTCGGCAAGTAGGAGGTTTAGATCAAAAAAGAGTGAACCTTATTGGGGAGCAGCGTCTTTACAAATCACTTTCACAAAGTACGACCAAGCTCAATAGCATACTCGAGATTACAAAAACAGAATCTGAATCTTTAGGTTCTTCACTAAGAGCGGTAATCTTATCAGATTATATTAGAAAAGAATTTTTAGAACTTAAAAAAAGTCAACTTTCAGATTTAAATAAACTGGGTGTCATCCCAATTTTTCAGCATTTGCGATATAGTGAGATTGCAGAACAAGACCTTGCTGTTTTAACGGGATCACTAATTATTTTACACAGTTCGGTTATTGAAGTATTAAGGCAAAGAACGGCTGACGGCGATCTTACCTGGGAGCAACTTCCTGATTCACCCTATTTAATTATTAAACCGAATTCTGTATCAAAAACAAAATTAATTGGCATTATCACTAGTCTTTTTGAAGATGGTTTTATAAAAATATTAATTGGGACAAAATCATTGCTTGGTGAAGGTTGGGACTGTCCTGCGATAAACACACTTATTCTGGCTTCTTTTGTAGGCTCTTTTGTGATGTCTAATCAAATGCGGGGGCGAGCGATACGTGTTTCTCCAAAGTCACCAGACAAGATCGCATCCATCTGGCATTTGGCGTGTTTAGATCCCACGGCAACAAATGGTGGTGCAGATTATGAATTGCTCCAACGTAGGTTTGAAGCCTTTTGTGGTGTAACCTTAACCGGAAAACCGGTTATTGAAAACGGTAGCGAACGATTGGATCTTGATGTAAATGCTGATCAATTGCCAGAGCTTAATGAGCATATGGTACAGGTGGCTAAAAATCGAAAAAATGTAAAACAACGCTGGGATGAAGCTATTGAATCTGGCTCTATTATGGTCAATGAATTAAAGTTGAATTTCGATGATAATAAGCCGTTTGCAGTAAAGCGAAAAGTAGCCTATAACAGTACTTTGAAATTTGCTTTAGCCGAAATTGTACTCATCCTTACAGTTGTTCTTCCAGAATTATTTTTGAGCTATTTACGTTTATTAATTGCAAAAGGAATCATTCATTTTATTGTAGCTTTAGCAGCTGCAATGGCTGTTACATTAGTACCTAAGCTTTACAGAGCGACAAAACTGTATTTGTATTATGGCAGAATAGATAAAGAAATCGAAGCTATTGCAAAGGTGGTTTTTGATACTATGGTAAGATTGAAACATATAAATACAGCTCCTGATCAGATCAAGTTAGTGATCGAAGAGCCCAAAGCGGGAATATTAAACTGTTTTTTAAAAGGTGCTACAGAAAAAGAAGAGAAGCTTTTTGTGAAGTATTTACAAGAAGTTCTGGCACCTGTAAATAACCCACGGTATATCATCAATCAAACAGACTGGTTAAGAGAAAAATTAGGCTTTTCAAGCTGCTTTACAATTCCTGAAATTTTTGCACAGCGAAAGAAAGAAGCGTCTGTTTTTCATGAGTTTTGGAAACAGTATTTAGGAACTTCAGAATTAATATTCACCAGAAATCTCAAAGGTCGAAAATTACTTCTAAAAGCCCGCTTTAACGAGCTCAAAAAAGATACACACGTTAAGACTAAACAAGCTACTATCTGGAAATAATTAAACCCAATCTCTAGGGTTTTCTAACACTTCAACCAGCTTAGCTTCTTCACTCCCGGGCTCCGGGTGATGGTCGTAACGCCACTGCACATTGGGTGGTAAACTCATCAAAATACTCTCAATCCTTCCGTTTGTTTTGAGCCCAAAGAGTGTTCCTTTATCGTGAACTAAATTGAATTCTACGTAACGGCCACGACGCACTTCTTGCCAGTCGCGCTCTTTTTCGCCGTAAGGCAAATCTTTCCGTTTTTCTAAAATAGGAGCATAGGCATCCAGGAAACTATCGCCCACTTGCGTTACAAAATTATACCAGTCTTGCATAGAGCGCTCGTCTGTTGCTTTGAGATAATCAAAAAACAAACCGCCTAATCCACGCGCTTCACCACGGTGACTGTTGTGAAAATACTCGTCACAGCGCATTTTGTATTGTGGGTAGAATTCCGGGTCGTGCGCATCACAGGCTGTTTTACAAGTTTGGTGAAAATGCACGGCATCTTCTTCAAATAAATAATACGGGGTCAAATCCTGCCCGCCACCAAACCAGGAATCTACGATGTTTCCTTCTTTATCAAGCATTTCAAAATACCGCCAGTTAGCATGCACCGTAGGAGCAAATGGATTTTTAGGGTGAATCACCAAACTCAATCCACAGGCAAAAAAATCAACATCGCCTACGTTAAAATAGTTTTGCATCGCCGGTGCAAGCGGACCGTAAACTTCAGAAATGTTTACGCCACCTTTCTCGATAACCGCACCGTTTTCAAGTACTCGCGTGCGACCGCCCCCTCCTTCTTTGCGTTGCCACAAATCTTCTTTAAAAGTTGCTTCACCGTCAATAGCTTCAAGCTTTGCGGTGATGGTATTTTGTAATTTTTTTATGTAGTTTACAAACTGATCTCTCATTTGTATGTTACTTTTTTAAGACATAAAGCTCCATATCCTGAGCTTTGCCTCGCAGGGGTTTAAATTCTTTTTCTAAGGTGCTGTGCCAGATAAAACCAGATCGTTGAGCAACTTCGATACTTTTTTCATTACTGTTATGTGTAATGATTTTATAGTGGTGTATGTTATGATTTACAAAACCATAATCTGCTACGAGTTCAACGGCTTCTGAGATCCAGCCACGACCTCTAAAGCGTTTTGCCAGACAATAAGCGATTTCGCCTTCGCCTTTATCCAGATCTATTTCTTTTAAGATTACCAAACCGACTAATTCAGGGTGAATGCTGGTAAACAAGCCAAAGTAAAACGACTTCTTTTCTTCAGCAAGCTTGATGATTTGTTCAATCAAAGCTTTAGAAGCTTTAATGGTTTTGGTTTGTTTATAGGTTTCGGGAAAATATTCTTTAAAAGAGTCTTTATTTTCTTTAAAAAGAAAATTCAATGCTTTAGCATCATCGGTTTCTAAAAGCCTCAGTTCATATTGTGGTTCTTCACTCATTGTTTTGTTGTTCTAAAAGTTCAAGCGTTGTTTTGCTTGCGGCAGTAACCGAAATGGGCAAAACCAAAATAATTCCTACAACAGGAATCAATAAAAACAGCATGAAAACAATTCCGTTTCCTATGGCAAATCCGCGATTAGCTTTTACAAAGTTAACGCTTTCACGGTACGGAAAATGGCGTTCTAGTGTATAATCCATATTTCCAAAACCGGCATAATATGCCTGAATGAGAAACAGTAAAGCTGTGGCAATAATACCTACAACGGGAATAAGACTCAACAACAAAAGCGGAATACTTATGAGGAGTTCCCAGGCTAAGTTTCGTAAGTTTATTTTTATCCCGCGAACGAGTTGACCGGCATTTGTCGTATCACGATGTTGATGCACTCCAGGATAAAAATGCGCTTCTATTTTCTCTGAAACCGGACTCATAAATGGCGCAGAAAAAGCCATGATAATGTGTTTGTAAGCAATAAGACCCAGTGCGATAATGATTAGAGCGCCAACTACTGTACTTATAGTTTCTACGGTTTGTGCACCCCATTCCCATACCCAAAGTTGTGCGATAAAATGGCCAATATTACCTGAAAGCCCATAAGCGGTAATACCAATCACAAGAGCCGTAAAAAAACTAATAGCCATAGGCACGGCAAAAAACTTCCATAAACGCAGTTTGCGCATCAGGCTTATAGAATCTTTATAAGCCGAAAGTCCGCTAAAAATAGATTGTATCATTATTCTGAAATATAAACCAAATTTAACGGATGTTGCTTAGTTTCTCCAGTTTGTGTTATTTGAACAGCTTTCTCTGCTTCGGTTTTCAAAAATGCAATCGTATCTGCTTCGGTTGTTGTAACCAGTTCTTTCAACTTTTGAATTCCAAAGTTGTTATTCTGCAAATCCATTGCACGATCTAACTCGTTGTTTACAAATAACTCTTCATGCAAATCGGTAAATTGTTTTGCCCAGCCTTTAGCTTTTTCTAGATTATGGGTTTTCTGATAAACTGCTTTTCCTAATAAAACCGTCCAAAACGCGTGTCTAAATGCATTGGCACGATTGCTTTTATGGTGGGTATCCCCATAAACCTGAGTTGCAACGTGCATCGCTTTTTTTGACGCACGAGCTGTTAAAAATACATAACCGGGATGCGCAATAAAAAGAGAGGCAAGCTTAAAAAGTTGAGCAAGGCTCATTGATTTTAAACGCGCCCGTATGCTCATCGTTCTGCTTTATATTCTTTTACCGCTTCAATAAATGCTCCTGCATTTTCTAACGGAATATTAGGTAAAATACCGTGACCCAGATTTACAATGTATTTGTCTTTACCAAAAGCATCGATCATTTCGGTCACCATGCGTTTGATTTCCGCCGGAGGCGAAAACAAGCGCGTTGGGTCAAAATTACCCTGAAGTGTGATGTTACCACCACTTAAATAACGAGCGTTTCGTGGGCTACACGTCCAATCTACACCTAATGCCGAAGCACCACTTTTTGCCATATCGCCTAAGGCAAACCAGCAACCTTTACCAAAAGCAATTACCGGGATTTCGTCTTTTAAAGCATCAATTATTTGCTGAATATAGTTCCAGCTGAACTCTTGATAATCAACAGGAGAAAGCATGCCACCCCAACTGTCAAAAACCTGAACCGCATTAACACCAGCTTTTACTTTTTCCTTTAAATAAAGAATCGTTGTATCTGTGATTTTCTGAAGTAATGCGTGAGCAGCTTCAGGCTGCGTAAAGCAAAATTCTTTTGCGATATCAAAATTCTTAGAACCTTGACCTTGCACACAATAACATAATATCGTCCACGGGCTACCAGCAAAACCAATCAAAGGAATCTCGTCGTTGAGTTTCTCTTTAGTCATTTTGATCGCATCCATCACATATCCCAAGGTGTCATGGATATCAGGAACAATTACTTGGTCTAATTGCTTCATCGAGCGGATAGGATCTGGTAACCACGGCCCAACTCCGGGTTTCATTTCCACATCAATATTCATCGCCTGTGGAATTACCAAAATGTCACTAAACAAAATCGCAGCATCCATACCATAACGACGGATGGGCTGTACGGTGATCTCACTCGCAAGTTCCGGAGTTTGACAGCGTGTGAAGAAATCGTATTTAGCTTTTATCTCTTGAAATTCGGGTAAGTAGCGACCCGCCTGACGCATCATCCAAACCGGAGGACGCTCAACCGTTTCTCCTTTTAATGCTCTTAAAAATAAATCGTTTTTGATCATAATGTTAGTTTAATGCTTTTACCGCCCTGGCGATCACACTTTCTACAGTGGTAGCGTTAGCAACGGTAAAATGCTCAGTATGTTTTTGTACTTCGTTTGCGGTAGTTTGGCCAATGCAAACAGCAAGCGTATTTTTTAATGTATTTACTGAAGTAAAACTTTCTACTCCAGACGGACTAAAAAACAGAACGGCATCAAATTCTCTGTTGAATGTTTTAGTATTTAATTGAGTCTTATAAGCTATAATCTCTTCAAAACTCACCAGATTTTCAGTCAATTTCTCAGGTAATTCTTTTCTGCGTATAGCACTGCAAAAAAAAGTAAAATGTTCTTTTTGATAGTTTTTTACAATAAAATCACTCAATTCTGATGCATTTTGAGCGGTTTTAATCACATGGAAGCCTTTTTCTTTAAGTAAACCTTCAGTTTTAGAACCTACGCAAAAACAATTTGTTTTTTCTGGAGAAATATGATTTCTCTCTAAAAAAGCATAAACCCCATTTTTACTCGTGAAAATCAGATTTTTTAATTCCTCCGGAAGTTTAAAATCTAAGGGTTCAATCTTTATGGCGTCATATTCCACAACTGAAAATCCTGCTCCAAGAATTAAATTCTTTTGAGAAGGTGTTAGTTTTTTTGTGGAGAGGACTGTTTTTCCCTCACCCCCAGCCCCTCTCCCGACGGAGAGGGGGGCGTTGTTCTTCTTTTTGTAAATTATGCTATATTCATAAATAGACTCTATTACTTCTTTAGGATTTTTGAATACCGTATCATTTGAAAAACGAAGCACTTTATAACCCAATGCTTTCAAATGCAAATCACGTAGTTCATCTTTTTCCTTTTGTTCTGGGAAATTATGATACCCGCCATCAAGTTCAACAACGAGTTCTAATTCATAACAAAAAAAATCAACTATATAGTTTTTTAAAGGATGCTGCCTTCTGAATTTTAATCCGTCTATTCTGCGACCACGAAGCAACCCCCAAAGCTCTTTTTCTGCTTCGGTAAGATCTTGCCTGAGCAAGCGTGCTAACTTTATGTGATTACTTCTTTCCATATTGCTTCCTTCTCCCTGGGGGAGAAGGATCGAGGATGAGGGTTTTTTACAATTCTTTTTTAATCGCTTCCATCAATTCGCGACCTCCATCCTCTAAGATTTTTAGCGCACACAAGGCTCCAAAATTTTCACTTTCAGAAACGGATATGGTCTCTTCAATCTCTAACTTTTGAGTTCCGTCAAGACTAAAAAGCGCTCCATGAAAATAGATGTGTCCCTCTTTTATTTCAGCATAAGCACCTATTGGAGCTGTACAGCCACCTTCTAATTTTCTAAGAAATTCACGTTCTATCCGTGTTGCTAATTCAGCATTCACATCGTTCAGTTGGTTACACGCTTCTTTACAGAATGTGTCATTTTCCATAACGGCGATAACCATCGCACCTTGCGCCGGTGCGGGGATCATCCAATCAAGAATATCGTGATTTTCAGGCTTTAGATTGATGCGTTCTAAACCAGCCTTAGCAAAAATAGCTCCCGCCCATTCGTTATCCGCCACTTTTTGTAGACGGGTATTTACATTTCCGCGTAAATCTACCACGTTATGGTGCGGATATTTATTGAGCCATTGCGCTTTTCGCCGCAGACTTCCGGTTGCAATGGTTACCGGTTCATCAAAAGCTGCAGTGCTTTTGTTGTCTTTAAAAACAAAAATATCTTCTTGAGCAGCACGTGGTAAAACAGCGCCTTGTACAATACCTTTTGGAAGCTGAGTAGGAACGTCTTTCATAGAATGTACAGCAATATCAACCGTCCCGTTGATCATTGCGACATCTAGTGTTTTAGTAAAAATACCAGTGATTCCCAATTCGTAAAGTGGCTTATCTAGAATAAGATCTCCGGTAGATTTTACCGAAACCAATTCGGTTTTATACCCCAGAGCTTGTAATTGATCTTGCACAGTATGTGCCTGCCAAAGCGCTAACTCGCTATCGCGGGTACCTATGCGTATGGTTTTTGCCAAAGCTTAGTGATTTTGAAGTTTGAACACTTTTTGAATAAGATCAAGACTTTCAGTATGTGAAATGTCTTCCGTCTTTAAGTGTTTTGCAAACTGTGTAGTGATTTTTTGAATGATACGCTCGCTGATTATTTCAGCTTGTTCTTCGTTAAAACCGGCTATTTTTCTACGTTGATTGTCTATCTCACCATCTTTAAGATCTACCAGTTTTAATTTTAAAGCCTTAATAGTAGGTGCAAATTGACGCGTGGTCAACCACTCATAAAATTCGTCTTGAATTTCAGTGATTATTGCCTGTGCTTGTGGTAACTGCTTTTTGCGACGGTTAAGCGTATCGTTTGTAATTTTTGAAAGTTGGTCTAGATGAACCAGACTTACACCTTCAACTTCTTCTACATTCTCATTTACATTCTTAGGGATACTCAGGTCTAAAATAAGAAGTGGTTTTTTGAGATATAAAAGCTCTTTAGAAATGGTAGGTTTTTGTGCGCCGGTAGCTACAATCAACACATCTGCTTGTGCGATTTCAGACTGGATGTCTGCATAATCTTTAACGATGAGGTTAAACTTTCCGGCAATTTTTTCCGCTTTATCTTTAGTACGGTTGATGAGCGTGATGTGATCATTTTTGGTGTGTTTAACCAAATTCTCACAGGTGTTACGCCCAATTTTTCCGGTACCGAAAAGCAAAATATTCTTTTCTGAAATAAACGGAACACGTGATAAAATATATTGAACCGAAGCAAAACTTACAGAAGTCGCTCCGCTAGAAATATTGGTTTCATTTTTAATGCGCTTACTCGCCTGGATCACCGCATTTACAAGTCGCTCCATAAATGGGTTGACCAGTTTGAGTTTTTTAGCACGCTTAAACCCATTTTTTAACTGACTAATAATCTCAAAATCTCCTAAAATCTGGCTGTCAAGCCCGGTACCTACTTTAAATAAATGCTCAACGGCTTTCTCATTTTTATAGGAGTACGATACCGCTTCAAATTCTGCGATGGTACCGCGGGTATGCTCACATAATAATTTAATAAGATCTAGAGGTTCTTGAGCAAAACCATACAATTCGGTACGGTTACAAGTAGAAATGATACTCAGCCCTTCAATACCTTCTTCTTGAGCGCGTTTTAAAATTTGCTCTTGAATAGTACTGTCAACACTAAAATGCCCGCGCGTCTCAGCATCTGCTTTTAAATAGCTTAAGCCAATGGCGAAAAAATCACCGGGATAAGCCGGATAAAAATGTCGTTTGCCGTTTGTATTCATAAGTTCGGCTGCAAATGTATTTCGAGTAAACTTTAAAAAGTAACGCTAGAGGTATGATTTTTAACGATGACCGAATAAAATGTCGTTTTTGACTTCAAAAAGCTGAAAATAGGCTAATTTAGTGAGGAATTCTGAATGTGATTCTTCACATTTGTTTAGAATAAATCTAAATAAAATACTTTTTTCTGAGTATGGAAACATTAAAAAATATCGCTGCAGGTTTGTATAGCGAAACCAATATTGAAGAAGGTTTTTTTATACTGAAATTTAATAATGAAACTGCTGAAAAACAGTTAGTAACACGTGAGGTTGACAGCAGCTATATTCAGTTTCATTTTTGTGCAAAAGGTACTTCTGTATTTCAGTTTAATGAAGGTAATTATAAGCTTCCGTTAAGTGAAGAACACTCCTTATTGCTTTACAACCCGCAACGGGATTTACCTATAAATCTTGAAATCGCTCCGGATAGCTGGGTGATTTCAGTATTCATTTCTATTAAAAAATTTCATTCTTTATTTTCTCGTGAAGCCGATTTCATAACTTTTTTAAGCGATGAAAACCGCGATCGTAAATATTATAAAGATGGTGTGATTTCACCTTCAATGGCAATTGTGCTCAACCAATTGATGAACTATAATTTGCATGCTTCCGTTAAAGCGCTTTATTTTAAGGGAAAGGCTTATGAATTGCTCAGTTTGTATTTTAACCGCCCTTCTGAAGCTGATGTGGAACAGTGTCCGTTTTTAGTAGATGAAGATAATGTAGTAAAAATCAAAAGAGCAAAAGATATCATCATTGCACGTATGGCAGAGCCTCCTTCTTTACAAGAACTTGCAGACGAGATCAATCTGAGTTTAAATAAACTGAAAGAAGGTTTTAAGCAGATTTATGGGGATTCGGTATATAGTTTTCTCTTTGATTATAAGATGGAAGTCGCGAGGCAGTTACTTGCTAGCGGTTCACATAATGTAAATGAAGTAGGACTAAAAATAGGCTACAGCACGGCAAGTCATTTTATTGCAGCATTTAAAAAACAATACGGTACCACACCTAAAAAATACATTCAATCTCTTAGCTAATTATGAAAAAAATATTTCTCTTACTTTCTGTCTCGATTTTAATTCTGAGCTGTAACTCAACAAAAAAAAGTGATTTTTTAACAAAGAAAAATGTCCTGGTTTTTACAAAAACCAATGGTTTTAGACACAGTTCTATAGAAACTGGTGTTAAGGCTTTAAAAGAAATAGCTTCTGAAAACCAATGGGCAGTTCAACATTCTGAAGACTCTTTAATCTTTAATTCTGAAAATCTAAAAGACTTCGATTTAGTGATTTTTCTAAATACAACCGGTGATATTCTTGGCGAAGAGCAACAGGTAGCTTTTCAAAACTATATGGAATCAGGCGGAAAATTCTTTGGTGTCCACGCAGCTTCTGATACAGAATATGAATGGCCTTGGTATGGGGAATTTATAGGGGGGTATTTTGTGAGTCATCCAAAAACTCAAAAAGCTCGGGTCGTTAAAAAAGAAAAACACAAAACAGTTGAAGCGTTCCCCGATAGTTTTGAACGTACCGATGAATGGTACAATTTCAAAAACCTGAATCCTGATGTTGAGGTCACGCTTACACTTGATGAGTCTTCTTATGAAGGAGGTAAAAACGGGGTGTACCACCCCCACGCCTGGTATCATAAAGTAGGCGATGGTAAAATGTATTATACAGGCGGCGGTCATACAGAAGAGTCGTATTCAGAACCGCAGTTTAGGCAACATCTTGAGGATGTGATGAAGTGGTTGGTTGAATAATCAAATCAATAGAAAACATCAATACCTGCCCTGACAAGCCTTATAGCTTTTTTGTTTTAACAGGGGTATAAGTTGTAATTTTGAAATTCAAAAAATAAGCATGAAAAAAGGAGTACTTATGGTCAATCTGGGCTCTCCCAATAGCACAGACCCTAAAGACGTAAAAAAATATCTGGGTGAATTCTTGATGGATGAGCGCGTGATTGATGTTCCACTTTGGGCGCGTACGCTGCTTGTAAAAGGCATCATCTTGAATACAAGGCCAAAAAAATCTGCAGAAGCTTATTCAAAAATATGGTGGGATGAAGGTTCGCCTTTAATTGTGTTAAGTGAAAGACTTCAGGCAAAGGTTTCCGATAAAGTAGATGTTCCTGTTGCTTTGGCAATGCGTTATGGAACTCCATCTTTAAGAGAAGGTCTTGAAGAACTCAATGCAAAAGGAGTAGATGAGGTTTTGATTCTTCCGTTATATCCGCAATTTGCGATGGCAACTACCGAAACTATTTTGGTTTTAGCTGAAGAGTTGCGCAAAGAGCATTTTCCGCATATGCGTTTTTCAGATATCCCGGCATTTTACAACAAACCTGAATATATAGAAGTACTTTCCCGAAGCATTCAGGAAAAGATTAAAGATCTCGATTTTGAAAAATTGGTTTTTAGTTATCATGGGGTTCCTGAGCGTCACATTAGAAAAAGTGATGTTACAAAAAGCCACTGTAAAATAGATGGCAGCTGCTGCCAGACACCATCACAAGCACACCAGTTTTGTTACCGGCATCAGTGTTATGATACAACCAGACAGGTTGCAGAAAAGTTAGGTTTAGAAAAAGATAAATATTTTACTTCGTTTCAATCGCGTTTAGGTTTTGACCCTTGGTTGCAGCCTTATACAGATCGTACCATAGAGCGTTTTGGTAAAGAAGGAATCAAAAAAATAGCGATCGTTACACCGGCATTTGTAAGTGATTGCCTCGAGACGCTAGAAGAAATCGCGATGGAAGGGGAAGAGATCTTTCACGAGATGGGCGGTAAAGAATTCACGACAATCCCGTGTTTGAATGACCGGGATGATTGGGCGCACGTAATTGCCACCTGGATCAACGATTGGGCGCTCGTAGAAGCCTCAAAAGCTATAGCATAATTTAATTCCCGCGGAGGCGGGAATCTCTTGATTAGGCTGAAATCTTTCTAAATAGAATACAAATTGCTCAAACCAAATAAATCTGAAGCTTTAGGTAATGAGTCTATCAGTTCTCTATTGATTAAGCAGGCTTTGCCGGCATCAATAGGTATTCTGGTAATGTCACTTAATATCTTGGTAGACACCATCTTTGTGGGTAATTGGATTGGCAGTATTGCCATTGCTGCAATAAACGTAGTGCTTCCGGTTTCATTTTTTATTGCGGCTTTGGGTATGGCAATTGGCATTGGTGGTTCTTCTATTATTTCCAGGGCTTTGGGAGCAAATGATAAGGCAAAGGCTTTAAAAACTTTTGGCAATCAAATCACAATTACGTTATTGCTAACGGTGAGTATGGTGGTTTTAGGGTTGGTTTTTATAAATCAATTGATTCCTGCTTTTGGAGGAAAAGGAGACATCTTTGAGCCGGCTAAAATTTATTATAGAATTGTGTTGTATGGCGTACCGGTACTGGCATTTTGTATGATGGGCAATAACGTGATTCGAGCAGAAGGAAAACCTAAGTTTGCGATGATTGCGATGATCATTCCGTCGCTGGGGAATTTAATTCTAGACTACTTGCTTATCAACGTTCTCGATATGGGGATGGCAGGAGCTGCCTGGGCAACTACGGCTTCGTATATCTGTTGTTTTTTCTATGTGCTTTGGTATTTTTTGAGTGACAATTCAGAATTGAAAATTGACATCAGTCATTTTGGTCTTGATCTTCCCATTCTCAAAGAAATGTCTGCCTTGGGTTTTGTAACTCTTGCGCGTCAGGCGGTGGTGAGCATTACTTATTTATTGATGAATAACATTCTTTTTGAATTGGGTGGGGAAGCTTCGGTAACCGTTTATGCGATAATTGGACGAATGTTGATGTTTGCCCTGTTTCCGGTTCTGGGTGTAACACAAGGTTTTTTACCGATTGCCGGGTACAATTATGGAGCACAAAATTATTCACGCGTTCGCGAAAGCATCAAACTTGCCATTACCTATGCTTGTGGGGTGGCTTTGGTCATTTTTGCGTTGATCATGATTTTTCCCGAAAGTATAGTTTCGGTATTTACGCAAGACGAAGCGGTTTTACGTGACACGCCTTGGGCCATGCGCTGGGTGTTTGCCGCGATTCCGATTATCGGGATTCAGTTGATAGGGTCAGCTTATTATCAGGCGATAGGTAAAGCGACACCGGCTTTATTATTAACCTTGACCAGACAGGGTTTTTTCTTCATTCCGCTGGTGCTTATACTTCCCAATTATTTTGGAGAATTAGGCGTATGGATCTCTTTTCCGCTGGCAGATACGCTATCTACACTCGTTACAGGATACTTTTTATGGCGAGAAACCCGGCTAAAACTAGAAACGGGTACTATAGAAAAGAATTGATTGATTAACTTAGTTAGCTACTAACTAAGTTTTTTAAGTATGCAAAAATTTTTACTTCGTTTATTTTTTTCAGTTTTAGTCTTTTCAACTTATTCAGGTTTTGGTCAGGATGTTGACGAGTCTCTTTATGAAGCATTAGAATACCGTTTGGTGGGTCCGTTTCGTGGCGGTCGTAGCGCAGCAGTAACCGGAGTTCCCGGTAAACCCAATCTGTTTTACTTTGGCGCAACCGGCGGCGGGGTTTGGCGTACCAAAGACGGTGGGCGCTCCTGGGAAAATATTTCAGACGGCTTTTTTGGTGGAAGTATCGGCTCGGTAGCCGTGGCACCCAGCGATCATAATATTATGTATGTGGGTGGTGGAGAAAATACGCTGCGCGGAAATGTTTCTTCCGGCTACGGCATGTGGAAAACCACAGATGCCGGTAAAACCTGGGAACAGGCAGGCTTGCCTAAAAGCAGGCACATTTCAAAAATTGTGATTCACCCTGATAATCCCGATGTGGTATATGCGGCAGTTTTAGGTGATATCTACAAACCCACCGAAGAACGTGGTGTTTACAAAACTACAGACGGCGGTAAAAGCTGGAATAAAGTGCTGTTTTCTAATGAAGATTCGGGTGCGGTTGACCTTACTTTTGATCCCAATAATTCACGCGTTTTATATGCTTCAACCTGGCACAGCCGAAGAACACCATACAGTTTTATAAGCGGAGGTGAAGGTTCAGCTTTATGGAAATCTACAGACAGCGGTAACACCTGGAAAGAAATATCAAAAAATGAAGGTTTTCCTAGTGATACTTTAGGAATTATTGGTGTTGCCGTTTCGCCTGTAAATTCTGAGCGGGTTTTCGCAATGGTTGAAAATAAAGACAAAGGCGGACTCTACCGCAGTGAAGATGCCGGTGCCACCTGGAAACTCATTAACGACGACCGAAACTTACGCCAGCGTGCCTGGTATTACACCAAAGTCTATGCAGATACCGAAGATGAAGATGTGGTTTATGTGCTTAATGTAAGCTATCATAAAAGTACAGACGGCGGTAAAACTTTCGAAAGCAACAACGCCCCACACGGCGATCACCACGATTTATGGATTGCTCCCGAGGATCCTATGCGTATGATTATGGGCGATGACGGTGGTGCGCAGATTACCTATGATGGAGGCGAAACCTGGAGCACCTATCACAACCAGCCTACCGCACAATTTTATCGGGTAACAACAGACAACCAGTTTCCATATCGTATTTATGCCGCGCAACAGGATAATTCTACTGTTCGCATTCCGCATCGCACCGATGGATATAGCATAAGTGAAGAAGACTGGGAAAGCACCGCCGGTGGTGAGAGTGCTCATATCGCGGTAGATCCGGAAAATCCGGATATTGTTTACGGCGGTAGCTACGACGGCTTTTTAACCCGCGTGAATCACGAGAACAACAGCGTGCGCTCGGTTTCGGTATGGCCCGATAATCCGATGGGGCACGGTGCCGAAGATATGAAGTACCGTTTTCAATGGAATTTTCCCATTATGTTTTCCAGACACAACCCTGATGTGTTGTACACCTTCAGTAATCACGTGCACAAAACCACCAATGAAGGTCAAAGCTGGGAGGTCATCAGTCCCGATTTAACGACTGACGATAAATCAAAACAAGGTTCTTCTGGTGGGCCAATCACACAAGACAATACTTCCGTAGAATATTATTGCACCATTTTCGCAGCAAATGAGAGTCCGTTGAAAGAAGGATTGCTGTGGACGGGTAGTGACGACGGATTGGTTTATGTAAGCCGTGACGGAGGTAAAAACTGGGAAAATGTAACTCCAAAAGGAATGCCCGAATGGATGATGATCAACAGCATAGAACCGAGTTATTTTGATGAAGGAACCTGCTACATTGCCGGAACAAAATATAAAACAGGAGATTTTGCTCCGTATTTATACAAGACTACAGACTACGGAAAAAGCTGGAAAAAAATCACCAACGGGATCGCTCCCGAGCATTTTACCCGCGTGGTTCGCGAAGATCCGGATCAGGAAGGTTTGCTATATGCCGGTACCGAAACCGGAATGTACATTTCCTTTGATGCAGGAGCCAACTGGAGGCCTTTTCAGCTAAACCTGCCTATCGTTTCCATTACCGATTTAGCATTGAAAAATAACAACCTTATCGTCGCGACTCAGGGGCGTAGTTTGTATATCATAGATGATTTGAGTGTGTTGCATCAGGCTTCAGCGATGAATGATGCAGATGCCGTGCATTTGTATAAACCCAAAGACACGTATAGAATGGATGGAGGTAGTCACAACTCTAATTCCGTAGGAACGAATCATCCCAGTGGCGTGATGACTTATTTTTATTTGCCAAAATACAATGCTGAAAAAGACAGTATATCGCTAACCTATTTTGATGCTAAAAATGATACGATCAAATCCTACAGCACTAAAAGTGAAGAAGATAAATTAGAAGTAAAAGAAGGCGCTAACCAGTTCAATTGGGATATGACTTATGAAGGAGCAGAGCGCCTTCCCGGAATGATTTTATGGTGGGCCAGCACACAAGGACCTAAACAAATTCCCGGAAATTATACGGTTAAACTCAATGTGAACGGAACGGATTATTCACAGCCATATACGGTTTTGGCAGATCCGCGATCTGAAGCTTCTGTAGCAGATATGCAGGCGCAATTCGATTTTATAGACGATGTAAATGCAACGGTAGATCACGCGCACAAAAGCATCAAAAAGATCAGAAATATTACCGGACAGTTGAGTGCTTTTGAAAAGCAATACAAAACCAATCCGGATACCGAAGAACTGCGCGAAAAGTCAAAAAAGCTGCGTGAAGATCTGGAAGAAGTTGAAAAAGCCTTGTATCAAACTAAAAACCGAAGCGGTCAGGATCCCTTGAATTTCCCAATAAAACTCACTAACAAATTAGCACATTTAAATGCACTGGTGGGAATGGGAGATTTTGCTCCTACAGATCAAGATGTAGCGGTAAAAGACGAGCTAACAGCAAAAATAGATTCAGAATTAAACAGGTTTGACAAGTTGGTTAGCGATGAGGTTGCTGCATTCAACAAAGAATTTAACGCGATGCAGCTCAACTACCTTTTTATTCAAAAGGACTAGTCCTTTTGAAGCTTCCCTCCTTTTCAAAGGAGGGGAAACAATTTCGCAGAAATTGAGGGGTGGTTTTAATACTACTGCAGTTGTTTTAGCACTATATTATCCCTTCACACAACGCGCAATTAGCTTTACCTTTGCGATATGGAATATTACAACTATCTAAAATCCCTACATCTTATATTTATTGTGACGTGGTTTGCAGGCTTATTCTATGTGCCGCGCTTGTTTATGTATCAGATTGAAGCTTCTGAAAAACCCGAACCAGACAGAACGATTCTGGGAGATCAACTGGCTTTGATGACTAAACGTCTCTGGAAAATAATAACCTGGCCTTCGATGATTTTAGCCAGTCTTTTTGCCTTTATGATGCTGCATTTAAACTCGGGGATTTTATATGCTCCGTGGATGCAGATCAAACTGGGATTTGTGGTTTTACTGTATGCCTACCATTTTAAAAATCATCAGATTTATAAGCAATTGCAGGCCGGTAATTTTAAATACACCACCAAGTTTATGCGCATCTGGAATGAGGGACCAACGCTTATTCTTTTCGCAGTTATTTTTCTGGTAATTACAAAAAGTACAACCAACTGGATTTGGGGATTGGCCGGTTTAATTACCTTGGCCATACTTTTAATGTTGGGCATAAAACTCTATAAAAGCATACGCGACAAAAATCCCAATGCCTAACGGCGCGGTTTTTGATACCTATCTGCCAATGAAATTCAATAAGCTTTCTTTACGCCTGCGCATCTTTTTTGGGATGGTATTTCTCATTTTGGGAGCTTCGATCCTCATTGGGATTATTAGTGTCGTTCAATATAAAGAAGAGGCTAAAGAATATCACAGAGATCGTTTGTTGCGTAAAGAAGATCAGATCAGGGCAGAGATCGCTTATGTTTTAGACCAGACGACTTATGAGGTTATTTCTGAGAATATTCCGTTTATTTTAAAGTTTAATAACGACATCTACCGCATTGCAGATGTTCACGATTTACCCATCAATATTTATGATCTCAACGGAAAGCTTCTAGTCAAATCAAAGGAAAGTTTTACCGAAGACACCTTAGAAACTTCCTTAAACCCCAATGTATTAGAAGGTTTAGCAAACATGCCTACTAAACGCTGGGTGGTACAATCTGAGATTGACGGCGTTAAATATCAATCTTCATATACGTACATCAACGACAACCAGTTTAAGCCGCTGGCGATTATGAATCTGCCGTACATTCAGGATGATGATTTCATCACGCGTGAACTGGACGAATTTTTACGCCGTCTGGCAGAAGGGTATTTGTTTATGCTCTTGATCGCAACTGCGCTATCGTATTTCTTATCGCGATACATCACGCGTAGTTTAAAAACCATAAGTGATAAGATGATCCAGACGCGGTTAGATAAACGCAACCAGCGCATTGAGATTGATGATGCCAGTGAAGAAATCAGCAATCTGGTAAAATCCTATAATGGGATGATCGACGAGCTCGAAAATAGTGCGGCAAAACTTGCACAAAGTGAGCGCGAAGCGGCGTGGCGCGAGATGGCCAAGCAAGTAGCACACGAGATCAAAAATCCCTTGACGCCAATGCGTTTGACAGTGCAGAGTTTCCAGCGACGTTTTGACCCTGAAGATCCAGAGATTCATAAAAAGTTAGATGAATACAGCAAAACCCTCATTCAGCAGATAGATACGATGAGTTCGATTGCGGAGGCTTTTTCCAATTTTGCAAAAATGCCTGCACAGCAAAACGAAACGCTTAATGTGGTTTTTGTGACCAAATTAGCACTGGATATTTTCACAGAGCATTACCTTACTTTTGGTACAGATTCCGAAGAAATTATTGTAAAGTTAGACCGTACCCAGCTCATTAGAGTGATCACCAATCTGGTAAAAAATGCCATTCAGGCTACCGAAGATGTAGAAGATCCTAAAATTAGGGTTGAGATTAAAGGCGATGCAGACACGGTGTGCATTCTGGTTTGTGATAACGGTCACGGTATTTCTGAAGAGAATGCCGAAATGATATTTGAGCCTAAGTTTACCACAAAATCCAGCGGAATGGGGCTGGGGCTGGCGATGGTAAAAAATATTGTGGAAACCTATAACGGAACCATTACCTTTACTTCTAAGGCTGAAAGAGGAACCGTTTTTAAAGTAACTTTTCCTATTGCTGAGGTATAGATCTACCTGAAATTGAGCCTTACATCTAGCAATAACTTCCACCTTGTGGAATAAAATAACGACTATGAATTTTGAAAATCTTATTTATGAAGTCGATGATCAATTGGCTGTCATAACCATCAACCGACCTAAAAAGTTAAACGCACTCAACCGCGATACCATACAAGAACTGCATGATGCCTTTGCTGAAGCAGATGCTGATGAAGATATAGGGGTTATCATCTTGACCGGAAGCGGCGAGAAAGCATTTGTTGCCGGTGCAGACATCAGTGAATTTTCTGATTTTGAAGAAGAAGAAGGAGCGTTGCTGGCGCGAAAAGGACAAAAATTGTTATTTGATTTTATCGAAAATTTAAGCACGCCGGTGATCGCAGCCATTAACGGTTTTGCTTTAGGAGGCGGACTAGAATTGGCGATGGCAGCACACATTCGCATTGCGAGTGACAACGCCCGTATGGGATTGCCGGAAACTTCTCTGGGCCTGATTCCCGGCTATGGGGGGACGCAGCGTTTACCCCAACTCGTGGGGAAAGGTCGTGCATTTGAGATGATCATGACCGCGAGTATGATCAATGCTGATCAGGCTTTACAATACGGTCTGGTGAATCACGTGACGATGCAGGAAGAATTGATGTCGCACGCCGAAAAAATAGCAGCAAAAATCTTAAACAACAGTGGGGTAGCAATTGCTACAGCGATACACGCTGTAAATGCCGGTTTTAAAACCGGAGTCAACGGTTATGATACCGAGATCGAAGGTTTTGGAGCTTCTTTTGGTACCGAAGATTTTAAAGAAGGTACCAGTGCGTTTTTAGAAAAGCGCAAACCGGAGTTTCCGGGGAACTAAAGGCACTGCATTTGAGTAATTAAAAAACCGCTTACGAGCGGTTTTTTTGATCTTAACAAAACAGGAAATATTCCATATATTTGTAATAAATCCTATTTTATGCAAGCAGAAGGTGAACACTTAAAAGGGCGGGGAGCGCAAAAACATATTGCCAATCGGTTTGATCAAAACAGGCACGAGCTGCGGGATGATTTTTTAAACTACTGTGCGCAGGAAGGCGATGAGCCGCAAAATCTCAAGACGCTCTTTATAGATACATTTCCCAAAACTATAGTCAATAAAGTAGAAAGTCCAGATGTGGGAATGGGATATTCCCTTAACCCGTATCAGGGTTGCGAGCATGGCTGCGTATATTGCTATGCGCGCAATTCTCATGAATATTGGGGCTACGGTGCCGGTCTCGATTTTGAAAGTCGCATTTTAGTCAAACGCAATGCCGTGCGTTTGCTAGAAAAGCACCTCACCAAAAAAGGCTGGAAAGCTGCTCCCATCGTTCTTTCAGGAAATACCGACTGTTACCAGCCTGCAGAAAAGCGTTTTAAAATTACGCGTAACTTACTAGAGGCTTTTTACAAATACCGGCATCCGGTAGCTATTATCACTAAAAATGCATTGATTCAGCGAGATCTTGATGTCATTAAAGAATTGGCTGCAAACAACTTGATTCAGGTAAATATGTCTATTACAACTTTAGATGAAAAAACCAGACGCTTGCTTGAGCCGCGTACCGCAAGTATCAAAAAACGTTTAGAAACGGTAAAAAAGTTATCAGAATTGGGCGTTCCGGTTAATGTGATGACCGCACCCATAATCCCGGGAATCAACAGTCACGAAGTGTTACCGCTCATCAAAGCAGCAGCTGATCACGGTGCGCGCTCAGTAGGGTACACGGTAGTGCGGCTCAATGGTGCCATCGGTAAAATTTTTGAACAGTGGATTAAATCGGCGATGCCAGATCGCGCAGATAAAGTGCTCAATCAGATTGCGGCTTGTCACGAGGGCAATTTAAACGATTCCCAGTTTGGTCGCAGAATGCGCGGAAGTGGTGAGTTTGCTAACCAGATAAAAGCGCAAATGGAATTGGGACGTAACAAATTCCTCAAAGGAAGAAGCATTGCACCGCTCAATTGTGATTTGTTTGAGCAATACAGGCCGGGGCAACTTTCACTCTTTTAAATATTTTAAAGTGGCATAGTTTCTGTGTATTATTATAAACTATGCTAAATAATCAAAAGGTATATTTTGGATTAATCGGGTTGCTCTTATTCGCTTCATGTAGCAAGCTGACTAAGGCTACCGATTTTATAACACAGCCCACAGCGCGGGAAGTTTATGCACGCAACTTTGAATCGGATTCTTTGCCCTATATTTTTTGGAATATGGCATTTAAAGAAGCACTTCAGGACAGTCTACACGTAAATTCCCCCTATCAGGAAATGGGGATATTCAATCCTAAAATTAATCCGGTTTATGCCTATGAACTCTATCTCGAACGGGGCCGTAACTACGATTTCAGTGTTTTGACAGATACCATAAATCCATTAGTTTTTATAGATCTGTATGAGAAAACTTCAGATAGTATATCTCCTTTTAAACTTGAGGAGCAGGCGGCTTATGAACAATCAACGTTGAATTTTTCGCCTAAAAAGTCAGCGATTTTTAAAGTGGTTTTTCAACCTCAATTGAACGCTGCGTCAAATTTTACACTAACTATATCGAGCACACCCGGCTATAGTTTTCCGGTAGCGGGCATTTCAAGTAAAGCCATACAAAGTTATTGGGGAGCGCCCAGGGATGGTGGTAAACGCAGTCACGAGGGTGTAGATATCTTTGCATCACGGGGTACGCCTGTGCTCGCTAGTGTAGCCGGTAAGGTGAGTAGAACCGGCAATCTCGGTCTGGGTGGTAAGCAGGTATGGTTGCGAGACGGACTTTTGGGTAACAGTTTATATTATGCGCATTTAGACAGTATTATTGTAACTAATGGTCAGCGCGTGAAAATTGGGGATACTCTAGGTCTGGTAGGCAATACGGGTAATGCGCGTACAACACCACCGCATTTGCATTTTGGGGTTTACAGTCGGGGTAGTGGTGCGATTAATCCGTTGCCGTTTGTAAAAGAAGAGGCTAAACTGGCGGACAATCAGAAAGCTTCAGAAATTTATAACAGGTATTTGGTTAAGTCAGTCCGTGCTAATTTGAGAAGTAGCGCTTCGGCAAAATCTCAGCAAATAGGTTCACTCACGCGGTTAGATACAGTAAATCTTCTAGGTGAAACAGCAGATTGGTTGCATGTTGAAACTTCAACGGCAAAGCGAGCATTTGTTCATAAAAGTTTAGTGACTCCGCTTTAGTTGTAATTAACGTTTTTTTGGCTGCAAGAGCACCAAAACCTTGGTATTTTTAAACTGAATTATAAAAACGCAAACGATGTCGTTATTCGGAAAAGTAAAAAATACAATAGGCCTGTTGAAATCGGTAGATTTAGATGCTCTGGCAAAACTCTCTCAAAAAGTTGATCTGTCTCAGGTAATGAGTGCTGTGGGAAATCTTGATGATCGTCAACTGAAAGGTTTGATGAAAATGCTGAATTCTCAAGCAAAAAAAGGTCAGCATAAATTACCACCCATTGATGGGGATTTTTACAACCTTGCGCAAAAGCTTTCTCCTGAAGAGCGTGCGCTTCAGATGAAGATGCGGAATTTTATGGAAGACGAGGTAAAACCTATTGCTAACGATTTTTGGAATCGAGCCGAGTTTCCGCATGAGATTATCCCCAAGTTTGCTGAACTTAATTTAGCCGGTATCGCTTATAAAGGGTACGGCTGTCCCGGTGAATCCTTTTTGATGGAAGGAATCTTAGCGATGGAACTTGCCAGAGTTGATGTTTCTATTTCGACATTTTTCGGTGTACATAGTGGTTTGGCAATGGGCTCTATCTACCTCTGCGGAAGCGAAGAGCAAAAACAATACTGGTTGCCTAAAATGCAGAAGTTTGAAAAAATAGGTGCTTTTGGTCTTACAGAGCCCGATGTAGGTTCTGGTGCTGCCGGCGGATTGGGAACAACATGTAGAAAAGAAGGTGAGGAGTGGGTATTAAACGGAGAAAAGAAATGGATAGGTAACGCCACATTCTCTGATATAACAATCATTTGGGCACGTGATGAAGAAAGCGGTCGGGTAAAAGGCTTTATCGTGCGCAAAGAAAACCCCGGTTTTAAAGCTGAGAAGATGAAAGATAAAATGGCGTTGCGTACTGTTCAAAATGCGTTGATCACACTTTCAGATTGTCGTGTTCCCGAAAGTGATCGCTTGCAAAATGCCAACTCCTTTAAAGATACCGCAAAAGTATTGCAAATGACACGCGCCAGCGTGGCTTGGCAGGCAGTAGGTTGTGCCCGTGGTGCTTATGAAGCAGCGTTAAAATATACCAAGAAACGGGAGCAATTTGGTCGTCCAATTGCTAGTTTTCAGTTGATACAAAACCATTTGGTCGAGATGGTTTCAAATCTCACCGCTATGCAAACGCTTTGTTTCCGCTTAAGCGAGATGCAAGATGGTGGCCAGTTGACTGATGAGCACGCTTCTTTAGCAAAAGTCTTCTGTTCGATGCGCACCCGCGATGTCGTAAGTCGCGCCCGTGAAGTAATGGGCGGTAACGGTATTCTACTGGAGTATGATGTAGCACGTTTTGTGGCAGATGCCGAAGCCATTTACAGTTATGAGGGTACTAAGGAGATCAATTCACTTATTGTAGGTAGAGCGATCACCGGTTATAGTGCTTTTGTGAGCTAAACCTATTTTATAATAGATTCCAAAAGATTTTTATAGGTGTTTTAATATCCCGTTATTTGCACTTGAAAATTTTAAAATTTATAAAATGAAATTCAATAGATTATTTCTAGCCTTACCTGTTGCACTTACCTTAGTGAATTGTAATGATTCTAAAATGAACTCAGGAGGTGACGCAGACTTAAAAACCTTTAAAGATTCTGTTTCTTATATCATAGGTGCGAATACCGGAGCACAATTTAAACAAGCTTTAGGAGATAATCCTGATGAGTTTTTTGATGTTGATGTATATGAACAAGGTGTGCGCAAAGCGCTTACTGATAGTGTAGAAATGCCACAGCAAGTGATGCAGCAAGTGATGCAGAAGTTCCAGATGCAATTGCGCGAAAAGCAGCAAAAAGAGCAAGAAGCTAAAGCAGAAGAGAATAAGAAAAAAGAAGAGGTATTTTTGAAAGAAAATGCTACGAAAGAGGGTGTTCAAACTACCGAAAGCGGATTGCAGTATAAAATAATCGAAGAAGGAAGCGGTGACAGTCCATCTGAGACCGATAAAGTTGAAGTGAATTATGAAGGTAAATTACTAGACGGAACCGTTTTTGACAGCTCTTACGAGCGTGAAGAATCAACTACTTTTGGTGTAAATCAAGTAATCAAAGGATGGACAGAAGGTCTTCAGTTGATGAAAGAAGGAGCAAAATATGAGTTCTATATCCCTTCAGAATTAGCGTATGGTCAAAGAGGTTCTGGTGCTAAAATAGGTCCGGGAGAGCCACTTATATTTACCGTAGAATTGATCGACGTTAAAGATTCAGAATAAAAATTGACATTTATAGTAATTTCCGTAGTATCCGGCGCGCTTATATTAGGTGCTTTTTGGGGGATTTACGGGAGTTTATCTAAGAAAACAGAGGGCTTTCTCGTTGCTTTGGCAGGAGGAGCCCTTATTGTTTCTACTGTATTAGAATTGATTAACCCGGCGATAGAAAAAGCCAGTATTGGTATTGCGCTGGGTATTGTTATGGCAGGTGCAGGTGTTTTTACCGCACTTGATTATCTGGTGAAGAAAAAATGGGGTTCAGATAGTGGTGGGGGGTTACTCGCTGCAATTACTCTGGACGGAATTCCTGAAAATCTTGCACTGGGAGTGGCACTTATTGGTGCCGATGCGCTTACCGTTGCTGCGCTGTCCGGTTCTATTTTCTTATCCAATCTTCCTGAAGCAGCAGGCGGAGCTAAAGAAATGACCAAAAACGGTTCTTCTAAAAAGAAAGTGCTTTTGCTGTGGTCTGCAACAGCTTTAATCTTATCGCTTGCAGCACTTTTAGGCAATCAACTGCTTGCTGACGTTCCAGATGAAACGCTGGCTTACATCCGTTGCTTTGCAGGGGGTGCCGTAGTTGCTTCTCTCGCTATAGAAGTTTTTCCTAAAGCATACAAAGATGACAGTTATTGGGCAGGTATCGCTACTGCTATAGGTCTTGTTCTCGCCTTTTACTTAAACAGCTTTAGCTAATAGTTCGCTTGCGCGGAAACTCTTCAGATCTACCCATATTCTAACTAAATTTTAAAAGAGTATGCAATCGCTTTTGCGCCAAACAGCGTAATTTTAAAGGAAGAAAGGCAGAGGTCTTCTGTTTCTAAATTCTTTAATCATTTAGCAAAATGGCTTACATAGATTATTATAAGGTTTTGGGTCTTGATAAATCGGCTACTGAAGCTGAAATTAAAAAGGCTTACCGCAAACTGGCCCGAAAATACCATCCTGATGTGAATCCCGGCGATACTGAAGCTGAAGAAAAATTCAAACAGGTTAATGAGGCAAACGAAGTTCTGAGTAATCCTGAAAACCGAAAGAAATACGATAAATACGGGAAAGACTGGCAACATGCTGACGCTTACGAGCAGGCAGAACAACAGCGCAATCAATATTCCAGATCTGCTTCTGGTGGTGGACGCGCCCAATACAGTGGAGGTTTTGATGAAGGAGATTTTTCAGATTTTTTCGGTTCTATGTTTGGCGGAGGTGCCGGTGGTGGTTTTCGCGGTGGAGGTCGCCAGGCACAATTTAGAGGGCAGGACTTTAATGCAACACTAGAACTTGAGCTGCGCGAAGTTTTTGAGAAACACAAACGCACACTTACCGTTAATGGTAAAAATATACGGCTTACAATACCTGCCGGAGTAGAAAATGGGCAAACCATAAAGATTAAAGGCTACGGTGGTCCGGGTGTAAGTGGGGGTCCTAACGGGGATTTATACCTTCAATTTATCATAAACAACAACACCTCTTTTAGAAGAGATGGTGCTAACCTGTATAAAACCGTTCCTCTAGACCTGTATACTTCAATTTTAGGAGGCGAACTTGTCATAGAGACCTTTGATAGCAGCGTCAAGCTCAAAGTTGCCCCAGAGACTCCTAACGGCAAACAAGTGAAACTCAAAGGCAAAGGCTTTCCGGTTTATAAGAAGGAAGGTCAGGCTGGTGATCTATACATCACTTACGAGGTTAAAATGCCTCAAAACCTTTCGGATAAGGAAAAAGAATTATTTGAAGAACTTGCAAAATTAAGATCCTGATGAGCACTCCAGATTATATACCAGTATTAGAATTATGTGAGCAATACCACATAGAGCACACGTTTTTTACCGAATTACACGACAAGGGAGTTCTTGAAGTGGTTACCGTATCTCAGATGCGCTGTTTACATCACGACAGCATTCCTGTTTTTGAAAAAATTATGCGTATTCACAATGAACTAGATATCAATATTGAAGGTATAGATGTCATTCTCAATCTGCTTGATAAAATTGATAAATTAAACAGACAACTTGTAAAAACTCAAAACAGACTGCGTATTTATGAGTAGTTTAGCAGCTTAATTGTATTTGATACTTGTTATATGAAAAGAATATTGCTTTTTATCCCGTTGGGATTCTTGTTTTTAAATTGTGGTGGCACAAAAGAAGTTGTTGTTGAAGAGGAACCTTTACTTCAAAGTTTTCAGGATTCTGTGGCCTATTACATGGGCGTGACCATTGCAGAAAGTATTAAAAAAGACCCGGTTGCTTATGACAACTATTTTGAGAAAAAAGTTTTTTTAGAAGGCTTTCAGGAAGCGCTTAAAGACAGTTCTGCGATTTCTGAGAAAGAGGGGAGAGCGGTAATGATAAAGTTCAACCAAGAGCTTTCTGACCTTAAAGAAGCAGAGCGAAAAAAGCGCATAGAAGCGCAAAAAGAATTCTTAGCCGAAAATGCAAAGAAAGAAGGAATAATCACTACCGAAAGCGGATTGCAGTATGAAATCATACGTGCAGGTAATGGTGCTACGCCCGAAGCTTCAGATAAAGTTGAGGTAAATTATGAAGGTAAATTAATTGACGGTACCGTTTTTGACAGTTCATACGAGCGCGGAGAACCCATAACTTTTGGGGTAGGCCAGGTTATAAAGGGCTGGACCGAAGTTTTACAATTGATGAAAGAAGGAGCCAAATACCGTGCTTATATCCCGGCTGATTTGGCGTACGGAGATCGTGATATGGGAGAAATTCCACCGTCTTCAACTTTGATTTTTGATATAGAATTACTTGAAGTAAAGTAAAACCATATATTGATAATAAGAAAGCCCGCTAAACTAGCGGGCTTTCTTATTATCAATATTTTTAAAATTAGGGTGCAGGGTTAGGGATTGAAGTATGTATTGCTTCGATATCCTCTAATAGTTCAGGAGTTAGTTTAAGGTCTATGCTGCTTATGTTTTCTTTAAGTTGCTCTAAAGAAGATGCCCCAATGATGTTAGCAGTCATAAATGGCCGGTCTGTGACAAAAGCCAGTGCCATTTGTGCTAAAGAAATGTTGTGCTTTTTAGCAACTCCCTGATAACGTTTTGTGGCTTCAACCGCCTGCTCATTAGAATATCTGTTGTATTGTGGAAATTTGTTGATTCGCGAATCTGGTTTATCTGTGCCATTTATATATTTACCCGAGAGTACCCCAAAAGCCATAGGCGAATAGGCTAAGTAACCCACATCTTCGCGATGCATAATCTCGGTAAGACCTATTTCATCTTTTCTGTTAAGAAGACTGTATGGGTTTTGAACCGTGATCATTTTAGGAAGTCCGTTGCGGCTTTCTTCTAAATAACGGGAAAGACCATAAGGTGTCTCGTTGCTTAGCCCCACATGCCTGATGAGACCTTCTTTTACAAAATCCTTTAAATTTTCAAGAATCTCAGCAAAGTTATCTTGCCAGCTTTCATTGGCATCATGGCTGTAGCCCAATTTGCCAAAATAGTTGGTATTACGCTCTGGCCAGTGCAGTTGATACAGATCGATATAATCAGTCTGTAAGCGCTTTAAGCTTTTATGAATCGCGTCTTTAAACTCCGCTTTAGTATAACCGCCGGTTCTGATGTGTTTAGACATTTCTGCCGGTCCCACAATTTTTGAAGCGATAATAAGATCGTCTCGTTTACCGCGGTTTTTAAGCCAACTGCCTATGATACGCTCTGTGCTTCCGTAGGTTTCTGCTCTTCCGGGAACGCTGTAAAGTTCTGCTGTATCTATAAAATTAATACCTTGTTCAATAGCATAATCAAGCTGAGCGTGTCCTTCAGCTTCTGTGTTTTGCTCGCCCCAGGTCATCGTCCCGAGGCATATTTTACTTACTTCGATCTCTGTATCAGGAAGTTTTGTATATCGCATGTGATCTAGATTCTTTTAGTTTTATAAATCGAGATGCGAAGTTATTACAATAAATATAGCAATCAGCTTACCGTAGCGGTTAAAGTAGTATCGTTCAAGGTTGTTGCATATATTTTTAGATCTCGGGTGCTTCCGGCTGAGTTTTGAGGCCCCTGAACAGTATCTCCGTCAAGCTCATAGGTAGCAAAATGCAATTGACATTCTATAATATTTTGCGCTCCTTTAAAAATCAATTGCCCGCCCTGATGCGGACAAACTGCCTCTGTAGCAATGAACGAATCTGCAGTATTTCCGGTGGCGATGCGTATAAATAAAACACTGTTTACTCGTTTTTGATCTCCTACATTAGGTATATCTGATATGGCCAGATTAACTGTTGTGCCGCTACCACCACTACCGCCGTTGCCTCCTGAGCCAGTATTACCGCCCATATCTCCCATACCGTCATCGCTGCTGCTACAGGAAGCGAGTAAACACGAACCAGAACAAGCGATTAATACCCCTTTTCCTACTGAAAAAATAAAGTCCTTTCTATTCATAATACTGAGTTTTTAAAGTTGCTACATAAGCACTTGTTAGTTTTTAAGGTTGAAACGGGGTGAGGAGTTGATATTGAAATCACTATCCTGTTAAAAACATACGGTATTCTAAGCGATAAGGTTTTCGCAAAGGTATTATCTGACGTTTATAAAAGAAAAAACCTCTGCATTTGCAGAGGTTTTTTGATTATGAGGTTATTGAAATATATTTAAATATCATTCAAAAGTTTAGTGACTTCATCCAGTTTAGGGGTAAGAATCACTTCAATTCTGCGGTTTTTAGCTTTACCTTCTGGAGTAGTATTAGGTGCTACAGGAGCAAATTCCCCGCGACCAGCAGCTGTAAGGTTTTTAGGATCAATCTGACCGTTTTGACTTAGGATTTCAACAATAGCAGTAGCACGTTTAGTAGATAAATCCCAGTTGTTCTTCAGCGGTCCGTTGCCACCATAGGGCACATTATCTGTATGACCTTCAATAAGGACAGCGATTTCAGGATTCTGAGCCAAGACGCTTCCTAATTGGTTTACAGCCTGACGACCGTTAGTTCCTACTGTCCAGCTTCCGCTATCAAAAAGCAGTTTATTTTCTAAAGAAACATACACTTTACCATCGCGTTGCTCTACGGTAAGACCGTTACCTTCAAAATCAACCAAAGCTTTAGAGATGGCATCTTTAAGCGCACGCATTTTAGCATCTTTTGCTGCAATCATAGATTCTAATTCTTCAACCCTGCGAGAGCGCTCTGTAAGATCGCGCTGCATTTTTTCAAGACGGGTTTGTTCTGCAGCAAGTGCAGCTTGTTTCTCATCCAACTCACCTAATAACTCGCGATTTTTTTTAGAATTTTCGGCAAGTGCTTTAGAGCTGTTTGCTTCTAATGCATCATACGATTCTTGCAGGTTTTTAAGATTTGCTTGTGCAGCAGCATATTTACGTTGTAAATCATCGCGTTCTGCAGTGGTAGTTGCAAGCTCTTTTTCTAATTGAGCAGCTTGTTCTTCAAACTGCTTGCGCAAACGTTCTGAAGTTGTCAAGTCGTGATCCAGGTCTTGGTTTTCGGCTTTTAGATCTGCGAAGCGTGCTTCAAGATCTTTGTAAACTTTTGCCGAAACACAAGAAGTCAATGTGGCTGCGGTAAAAGCGATAAGGCAAACTTTTTTAAGCATATAATCTGTTTGTTAATTTGTTGAGTAACGTTTACAATAGCTATTATATTGGCTTACCGGCTCCATGAAAATAACAATTTTTAAAAGTCGTGTTCAAGCTCTAATAATGCCGGGCAATGATCGCTGTGTTTCGCTTCGGGTAAAATAACCGAACGTTTTATTTTATTCCTTAAAGGCTCGCTCACCATATTATAATCTAATCTCCAGCCCTTGTTGTTAGCGCGGGCATTGGCGCGATAACTCCACCAACTGTATTGCTCTACATCAGGATTTAAATGTCTAAAACTGTCTGTAAAACCACTATTTATAAATCCGCTTAGCCACTCACGCTCTACCGGTAAAAAGCCGCTTACGTTTTTAAGCCGCACAGGATCGTGAATATCAATAGGCTCGTGGCAAATATTATAATCTCCACCTACCACAAGATTAGGTCTGGTTTTGCGCAGGTCATTAGCATAAGCCTGAAAATCTGCCATATATTTTAATTTGAGATCCAGTCGGTCTGTATTGGTTCCGCTGGGTAAATACATGCTCATAATGCTCAGGTCCCCAAAATCTACTCTGATGTTTCGGCCTTCAAAATCCATATATTCAATCCCAGTGCCGTGAACTACATTATCTGGCTTTTTCTTAGTAAGAACAGCGACCCCACTGTATCCCTTTTTTTGAGCACTAAACCAGTAATCGTGATAGCCCGTTTCTTCAAAAATATTCATGTCTAATTGCTCTTGATGCGCTTTAGTTTCCTGCAATAACAATACATCAGGATCTGCAGCTTTGAGCCATTCAAAAAGGCCTTTCCGTGCCGCTGCTCGGATACCGTTTACGTTATAGGTGATAATTTTCATGCTTACATTTTGGGTTTTGGCGAAGGTAGCGATTTAAGCAGAAATCAGAAGCGTGTATCACGTGCGCAAATGTCTGTGAGTTGCGTAACCTTTATACTTTTTCCCGTAGATTTATAGCCGATGCGAAGTCTTGTAATTATAGTTCTACTGGTGTTTTCTGCGACAAGTATTGCGCAGGAACTTCGGTTTAAAGAAAATAAGACCAGGACTCTTGCGGTACAGGACACGATACGTTTAGATTCGGTAAGTATCAATCCGATTGATTTTGAGGTCTATACGACAGCAGGTGTTTTGGTTGATTCTTCGGCTTATACGATAGATTATGGTAGATCTCTTTTTTCGCTTAAGCGGAAGGAATCCAGACCCGATTCTCTGACTTTTAAGTATCGCGTTTATCCTGAGTTTTTAACCAAAATTTATTTTGAATATGATCCTGCACGGGTTGTAAACAGCGAAGGAAACTTAAGCAGAGTTTATGCATTAACCGAAGAAGACGAGAAACCGGCTTTTAAGCCTTTTGATGGCTTGACGACTTCGGGAAGTTTAGTGCGCGGGATAACCAGCGGAAACAACCAGAACAGCACACTCAACAGCGAACTCGATCTGCAAATAACCGGTAAATTGAGTGAAAAGGTATCCTTGAGTGCCTCTTTACAAGATGCTAATATTCCGCAGCAAAACGGCGGGTATTCGCAACGTTTGGATGAGTTTGACCAGATTTTTATAGAGCTCTACAGTGACGATTGGAGCATACGGGCAGGAGACATCAATCTTGAAAATTCAACTTCCTATTTTGGGCGCTTTACAAAAAAAGTTCAGGGACTTTCGCTGGGCGGAAGACTGGATCATGCTAACTCAGAGACTGATCTTTTTGCGACTGGCGCATTGGTGCGCGGCGTGTTTACACAAAGCAGATTTACAGGGCAGGAAGGCAATCAAGGGCCGTATAAGTTAAGCGGACCTAACGGCGAGTTATACGTGCTTATTGTGAGCGGTAGCGAACGGGTTTTTGTAAATGGCGTTTTGCTGGAGCGTGGCGAAACCGCAGATTATGTAATAGATTACAATGCCGGTGAATTGCGATTTAATCCCACGTTTCCCATCACGAGTGAGATGCGTATTTCGGTAGAATATCAATATAGTGAGCAGAATTATACCCGTGTTATTGCGTATGCGGGAGGCGGTCATACAACTGAAAATAGTAAGCTAGAGTTACGTGCTCATGTCTATTCTGAAAGTGATGCTAAAAATCAGCCGCTTTTGCAAAATTTGAATCAGGAACAGGTGGCTGTTTTGCAGCAGGCCGGTGATGATGCTACTCAAATGATCGCACCTAGTGCCAATCCTGATGCCTATAACGAAAACAAGATATTGTATCAAAAAGTGAATATTCAAGGTCGGGAGGCTTTTGTGTTTTCTAACGATCCTGAAGCCGAACTTTTTAATGTGCGTTTTACACAAGTAGGGGTCAATCAGGGTGATTATATATTGGCAAATCAGAACGCTATTAGTCGAATTTATGAGTATGTAGCTCCGGTAAACGGAGTGCCTCAGGGAAACTATGCGCCCGTAATTCGACTTTTTGCACCCACTAAATTGCAAATGGCAGTCATGCAAGGGGCTTATAATCCTTCGGAAAAAACAGCGATTTCTTTTGAAGGGGCAGGAAGCAAACAGGATCTCAATTTATTTTCTGATCTGAACGATGCTAATAACGATGGCTTCGCCGGAAGACTTCAGGTAAAGCAGCGACTTTTAGGAAATTCTCAAAAGCAAACGCTTGATGCCTATGGAGATCTGGATTACATTCAGGATGATTTTAGAAATATAGAACGTACCTATGCTATTGAATTCAGTAGAGATTGGAATTTGACGCTTGTTCCACAAGGAAATCAGACGTTGGTAACTTCGGGACTGCAGTATCAAGATACGGCTTTAGGATTTATTGATTATAAGTTTGAGCATTTAAGCTTCGCCGAGAATTATACCGGATCACGCAATAGTGTTTCCGGAGCATTTCGGCATAAAAACTTGCGAACCCTGTTTAATGGAAGTTATCTCAAAACTGAAGCAGACACGGCAAATACTTCTTTCTTTAGACTGAATACCGCCGCTATATATGGATTAAAAAAGAACTGGATAGGTGCAAAAGTACGCGCAGAAAGCAATGAAAGTAAAAACCCTTTAACCGAAATTTATGATCCGCTGAGTCAACGGTTTCAGGCATACGAAGCGTTTGTGGGTAGGGGAGACAGTACGGGTGTTTTTGTTGAGGTAGGATATCGCTACCGGGTAAATGATAGTTTGCGCGGTAACAATTTAACGCGTGTAAACCACAGCAATACGTATTATTTCAAGTCGCAGCTTGTAAAAAGCAAAAACACTTCACTGGGTATTTTTACCAATTACCGCAAACTGAATTACGAAAACCAAGCTATAGAGGCAGAGCAGTCGTTGAACTCAAGATTGTTATACGATCAGAAATTGTTTAAAAATCTAATCAGGCTCAACACGGTTTTTGAAACCAGTAGTGGGACGCTTCCGCAGCAAGAATTTACCTATGTAAAAGTTGATGAAGGTCAGGGTGTTTTTACGTGGAATGATTATAACGGTGATGGCGTGCAGCAGTTGCAAGAATTTGAGGTGGCTCAATTTAGCGATGAGGCAGATTTTATCCGGGTTTTGTTGCCCAATCAGGTTTTTGTAAAAACACATCAGAACAAACTAAGCCAAATCATAACCCTCAATTTACAGCAGTGGAGCGGTAAAACAGGCTTTAAAAAAATAGCTTCCCATTTTTACAACCAGACGAGTTATTTAATCGACCGTAAAGTTTTGAGATCTGGAGAAAGTTTTGATTTGAACCCGTTTAATGATAGCGAAAGCACGCTGGGTTTAAACCTTAATTTTAGAAATTCTCTTTTCTTCAATCGTGGAAAACAAAAGTATACTACGAGTTACACCTACTTAGCAAATTCAACTAAAAATCTAATATCGTTAGGATTGCAAACTAATGAATTGCGCAGTCATCAACTGGTTTTTTTACATAAAGTAAAGGCTAGCTACCTGATCAATTTAAAAGCAGATCTAGGCTCTAATACCAGTATTTCAGAAAATTTTGAACAGCGTAATTATGACTTATCGCTTACAGAAATAAGTCCAAAACTTTCATATTTATTTAGTGATAACTGCCGTATTGAAGCATTTTATGCCTTCAATACAAAAACAAATACGATAGGGGATGAAGAAGCCCTTACCCGTCACGATCTGGGGATGGGATTCTCGTTTAGTGACGCTTCAAAACTGTCTTTAAATGCCGAAATAAAATATATCAAAAATGACTTTGCCGGTAGTGCTTTTTCGCCTGTGGCATATCAAATATTAGAAGGTTTACAACCCGGAAGCAATTTTACATGGAATCTTTTGGCACAAAAAAGACTTACTCAGTTCTTAGATTTGAATCTGTCGTATTTTGGTCGTAAAAGTGAAACTACACGCACCATTCATACCGGTACGGTACAGTTGCGTGCATTTTTCTAGAATAAAATGCGTTAGATTATTTGACTATTATTTTTTTGGAAAGTCCGCCATCGCCGTTTCCTAACCGTACGATATAAACCCCGCTTGAAGCGTACGACATATCCAGATCATAGACATAGCTTCCGTATTCATTTTCGATCCAGTTTTCAGCTAATTTTTGACCTAGAATAGAATAAACCGTTACTGCCATTTTTTCGGTAGTTGTATTGGTGCTTAACGAGATTTGAAATTGATTTTTTTCAGGCTCAAGAACTACCAGTTCACTATCTGGGAAAATATTTTCTTCTACCGAAAGGCTGTTAAAAATGCGTACGCTATAATCATTAGTACGACCATAGGCTAACGTGCCACAGGCATCATTGAGGTCACCATCTTCATTATTATCGTTTCCGCGTATGCGCATTCTGTAAGTGCCTAGCTCAACATTGTCTGGTAAATCGACTGTGAACACAGCATCTGTATCTGCTGTTTGTACTGTTCCGCTAGAAACCAGTTCAGAAGCTTCAAAGCCACCATTGTTATTAAAGTCAATAAAGATCACATAGCCAGAATTTTGATAGCCCATTTGCAAAGTACCCATATAAGAGTCTTTTTGTACATTTAAGTTAAATGTAGTGTCAAGATCTGCACTATATCCTGTACTTGAACACGCTGGTGTTACCAGAGTTCCCTCAAGGGTAAGTAAGGTAACTCCATCTCCAAAATCTTCGCAATTAGAAACCGGCTGGCAATAATTGTTGGTTACAGTTTTGCTGACTTCATCGTTAGCAGGATCACTATCTCCATTTAGATTGGTGCCTGCAACTATTTCATAAGAACCTATTTCAGAAAAATCTTCTGTGATACTAAAAGTAAAAGTCTCTGAAGTTTGAGCTGCAATAGTGCGGTTATAGATTTCGATAACTTGTTCACCCCCATTTATACTGTAATAAATCGGGAAGTTATTCTGCGCATCCTGACCGTAATTGGTTACGGTTACAGAAATTGAAACAGCAGAACCCAAACCAGAATCAGATTGTGGAGTGTCTATAGATGAAACACCAATATCATTTTGCCATAGATTTTGAACAATCACAGTCATCGCATCGTTAGAGGTATCCTCATCGCCATTGAGATGGGTACTTGCTGTGATTTCATATTCTTGCCCTATGGTTGATAAGTCTGCTGTTTGCGCAAACGTATAGGTGCCTGTCTCATTGAATGCAAGATTTCCGGTAAATGTTTCATTGACGGTGACCCCATTTAGGGTATAACTAACCGGAATCGCAGTTTGTGTTGAATTACCAGCATTTCTAATCGTAAGTGTTATTGCTTCAGAATCGGTTAACGCGCCATCTTGGGGATTATCTATAGCGATCACCTGAACATCATTAGCTTCATCTACTGCAAGCCTAAAAACGCTTACAAGGTCTTTACGACGGGTGTTGAAATACTCTGTGATGAACCAAAACGTCTCCTCATCTGAAGGGTCAACGGTAAGATGTGTGTAATCTGCATAGCGCTCTGAAGAACTTACACCGGTACTGGTAGCAATAAGTGCTTCGGGAATAGACATTTCTCCAGCTGTGTCATTATCGTATCTTCCGGTAAAGTTGATGGTGACCGGCTGATTTTTACTTACGGTTGTGTATCCCATACCTATATTTCCAGAGCCATCCATAACCATACTTGCTGCAAAGGCATTATTACCGGTAGGAGATACATAGGTTCCTTCTTGAAAGATTGACCAGGGTTGGCCGTCTGCTGTTTGACGTAATTCATACCAACGAATACCCGCTTGTTCTTCACCAATAGGTGCTACATTGACAACAAAGTTGAAAACTGCCGAGTTGTGATCATCAAATTTCCTAAACTGAGCCTGATTCATCACGGTACCTTGCATGGCATCAATATCTGGTCCGGATGGTTGCGGCAGATTCGAGAAGCTTCCTCCATCAAAAACACCATTAAAATCTGTTACCGGTATAACATCAGGTTGAGAAATTGAAGAATTGGCAGGTGTGGTCCAATCTACAGCAACGGTCCATAATTTTAAGTGATCTTCGGCTACACCAGACCACGAGTCGTCTTGATAATACACAACAGTTGCACCGCCAGTTGTAGGAGCATCTGGACTGCTGATGTTGAAAAATTGCGGACTGTAAAAGCCGTTAGTTTGCAGCGTAGGTAATGGAAAACCAATAAAGCCAACATCAGTTAAACCCTGAAGCATTTTTTCACGCTCCATCACAAAAATTGCATTACCTGTTGCCTCTCCACCGCTTAACCGGATGTTTGAGGTTATATAATAACCGTCTCTCCATACCGAATATTTAGGATAATCCGGGAAGGCACCGGTTTCAAAACCTGCAGTATAGATGTACCAGCCGTCATTTACAGGATCAGAACCTTGGCAAATGGCAATGTTTAATCCGTTTACAAACTCATTTTTATCAGTGCTTTCATCTTCATTTTCAAATTGGGTGATAATAAAGCGATCTGCCGGGGCATCATATAGAACGATAGGGTCTCCTGCGTTATTGTCGGCAAAAAGAGAGCCTAGACTTGCTTCTGGAGCAAGCTCGTTACCTGCTTTGTCAAAAATCTTAAATCCTGCGTTCCAGGCAGCAACATAATGATTGGGACCAACGGCTCCTGTAGGATCTGAGGGCGTAAAATTTGAGGTATTTGCTTCAAATACATTTATAGGCTCCAGATCAAATGATTTGCTTTCTGTTTTATCTTTTTGTTCTTTAATAAGTGGATCTCCGTTTTTGGGTAAACCTTTTCCCGGAACCACTTGATTGGCCTGGCGTCTTTTAGGATTGATTTCTTGTGGCTCAATAGATTTGTCTGGTGTTGTAAATGTTCCGTTTTGTATTTGAGAAGCTATACTGGGAACTTCACGAACAAATTTTATAGATCTTACAAAGGAAGGTTTTTCTTTTGTCTGGCCGATAGCCGTTTCTGGAATCAGAAAAAAACCAGCTATAAAAAAAATAGTGGTTAGAATGGTTGTATTC